>Ga0066448_1000062_pt1 | contig 49432 bp, 39 predicted proteins | sample LakWasMet70_HOW9_2_FD_59536 | JGI IMG/M metagenome (GOLD analysis project Ga0066448, IMG submission 59536) | Freshwater sediment methanotrophic microbial communities from Lake Washington under simulated oxygen tension - Sediment Metagenome 70_HOW9 | ecosystem: Environmental > Aquatic >...
CGCCTGTCCACTGCGCAGCATCTTGTCCAGTCATAGCAGTCAGCAAGCTTGTCGATTCGGAAGCATCAGCTTGAGCTGCAAAACTGATAACAATTAACCCGATGCCTGTGAGTCGCGTTTGGAAATAGAGATTGCGAAAAAACATAGTAAAGAACCCGAGAAGTTGCCCAAACCGCCATCTTAATTTGAATTAAAGCGGACATACTGATTTTGTTATAGCGATTGAAATGGTCGAAGAATTAAAAACTACCCGCATTAAGTAACAAAAGCGCTCCAACGCTCAAAAAGAAGCCCAATAAAACTGCAGGCATCCAGCGTAAATGAAAGCCAAAACTATAACCTTCTTTAATCAAACCCAATAGCCCAACTCCCGGCGCGGAACCAATCGCCAATAGACTACCGCCTACACCCAAGGTTAATGTCAACAACAGCCATTGCACTTTTGGAATGTCTGGATGCATGCTCAGCACAGCAAACATCAACGTTCCGTTATCGATAAATGCCGAGGATAACCCGATCATGATGTTAGCCAGTGTAGGTTGAATATCGCCGAATAAAAATAAGGCGATTGAATCCAGGTAACCTACAAATCCGATTGCACCAATAATCATCATGGCGCCGTAAAAAAATAACAAGGTATCCCAATCTACATCGGCAATACTTTTAAAAATATCGAAGCTTTTTTCAGTCTCTGCGCAATCTGGTTTTTCTGTGTAAGTGAGATAAAAATTAAAAAATTGTAACAGTCCTAAGCCAGCCATCATGCCGGCAGCAGGCGGCAATTCCAGTAACACGTTTGAAGCCACCGTAATAACCAGCGTAAGAATAAATAAAAAAATAATGCGCTTGCTGCCGCGTTTTAAAGCAATCGCATGTTGAGATATGGCCGGAGTTTCCTTAGGCACTGAAAAGTGCATGATACTCGCTGGCACGATAAAGTTGATCAGACACGGAATAGTCAACGTAAAAAACTCAGTAAAGTGCAGAATGTTTTTTTGCCAAACAAACAACGTCGAAATACCGCCTAACGGACTCATAGTACCGCCAGCATTCGCGCCAATGACAACGTTAACACAGGCGAGAGCTACAAATTTGGGTTGATTTCCCCCCACAGCCAGGACTATTGCCCCCATTAACAGGCCCACTGTTAAGCCATTGACAACCGTAGAAAGCAAAAAAGCCAAACTGCCGGTAATCCAAAATAATTGTCGATAGCTGAATTGTTTATTTAGTAAGTAAATACGCAGACCGTCGAAAATTCCGCGTTCATTCAAGGTATTTAAGTAAGTCATTGACACCAGGATAAACAACAACAGTTCTATGTAGGCAAGTAAATTGCTTTCAAAGGCCAGCGATGCGGTTTTTGCCTGTCCATGCAAAGCGTAGTAGATACAAATCGTAAACCATACCAACGCTGCGCCTAAAATCATCGGTTTTGATTTTTTCATAGCATGGACGTCTTCGGTCATAGCGATGATGTAAGCAATAACGGTTAATGCAACCGCTAAATAGCCAACGAAATGCGGCTTTAAATCTAAAGGTGTGGTGGTCAGAGTTTCTTGTGCAAAACTGGCCGATGGAAGGAGTAAAGCTATTACTATTAAAACGAGGGTGTGCCAAGTAATGGCAGAGTTAGTGATTTTTTCCATGTTCTTTGTTCTCGTCTTAATTATTTGTTAACAGAATAGTTTTCTGCTTAAAGCTAATGAGTTGTTGATAATTTATAACTTATCCCTGTCATTTTACTAAGCCAGACGCCTTATCGATTGATAATAACGTTTACATAATTAAGATTTCGTAAAGATACAATTACTATTAAGAAACAAACTATTGTCATTTAGAGGCACAATAGCCAACCATGTTTTATATCGCTGAGGTCCCCAATCCCGCACCAGGAAATTTCATCCCCAACAATCCACCAATGTTTGATATATCACCAAGAGCTAATTTCAGTTAGATCATGGCTAATCATTCTCACAATCAAATCGACATAAGACTGGCAAGCCTTGCTATAGGCGCAACAGGTGTGGCTTTTGACGATATTGGTTCCAGCCCGTTGTATGCGCTTAAGGCAGTATTTCACGGTGGTATTACAATTGACTGTGATCACGTACTGGGTGTGTTGTCATTGGCCCTGGATGGTTATGCAGATAACTTAGCTGATTTGATAAGTCGAATAATCACTATATTTAGCAAAAACTTCTACTTTTAAATTGAGTATTTGAGTAGTATTAGAAGTTTGCTACAACAATCTTAACGTCACTGAAGTCTATTAAATGGATAGGAACTTAGAGTTATCTATGGATAAAACAACTATACACAACGATATACCGATGGTTGAAGTCATTATTGAGATACCTAAAGGCAGCTTTATAAAGCGGGGATCATCGGGACAATTAGACTTTGTTTCTCCTGTGCCCTGCCCGTTCAATTATGGCTCTATTCCTGCTTATATTGGCTTGGATGGTGATCTGCTGGATGCGGTAGTTCTTGGCCCTCGTCTTTCACCAGGTACTCGCGTGATGGTTTTTGCCAGAGAAGGTATCGGCATGATCGACCACGGCCTGCGTGACGATAAACTGATTTGTAGCGATTCACCTATTCCTCTGCACAAGAAACGGTTGATTTTGCTGTTTTTTTTGGCCTATGCCAAGGCAAAAAGCTTGATAAATCTATTAAAAGGCCTCAAAGGACAGAACCACTGTGAAGGTTGGCTTGAAGCTAACATCTGCCTGGCAAGGGCTACACCCCGAGACCAAATTAATATACCACCAGTCAGCAAACCGCTTAACTAATACAGCGGTTAGCGCTTACTGAATTCGGGTAGAACCCGCACATCATCTTCCCTGTCATTTTATCCGGCTCCATTGAACGAACGCGAAAGCATTCGACTTAGTGTCCGCGTCAGTTTGCCGGTAAAAATTCAATAGCTGCTATTTTGTAAACCAAACTACAGTATTTTGTACTTTACAACCTAACAGAAACAAAAATCATGCTGGGTTTAGTGTTAGATAAATTCGGGTAAATAGCCATTTGATTTTGCCGCAAACACCAGTTACAAATCTTCAATCATCACCGGGCATGATCAATAATAAATCTGGTTTAATTTGGTCTATTTTTACTCAAACCAACAAACCTAAGAGTTGTAAAGTAAAAGTTATAAGCTATTGTATATACATTAACGCATCAAACCCATCGTGTTGTTTCCAGTCTATCAAGACTTGGCTAAGCATGGGTTGGTGAATCAACCGCATACTCACTCTGGTTTTGCGGTTGGCCTGCACTCACACTATTCAAATTCAATGGCGTACCAGTAAAAATAATCTAAGATGTTCAGGCCATTAGTTGTTTTCATACTAACCGTGATTGGCTCAGAAGCCATCGCAAAAACCTACAGCTCTAAAGAGGTGTTAGATCTGCCTCTCGAAGAACTGTTAAAAATCAATGTGCTTAGCGTCACCAGAGTAGGTAGCAACGCGAATAAAGCACCGACATCAATTTCAGTCTTATCAGCCAGCGATATTCGTACATTTGGTTGGCGCACCTTAGCAGATGCCCTAAACGCCTTGCGCGGTCTGAATACCAGTAATGACCGTAACTACAGCTATCTGGGCGTGCGCGGTTTTATGCATACCAACGACTATAATTCACGCGTTTTACTCATGATCGACGGTCAGCGCATGAATGAAAATATCTTTGATGGCGGCTATATGGCACAAGAATTCATGTTAGATATGGATTTGGTTGAGCGCATTGAATATATACCAGGGTCGGGCTCTTCCATTTACGGTGCCAATGCGTTTACCGGCTTGATTAATGTGGTCACCAAAAACGGCAATGCCTTAAATGGCGTGCAATTATCGGGTGAGGCAGGTAGTTTTAATACCTATAAAGGCCGCTTGAGTTACGGCAAAAAACTGGCCAACGGTGCTGATGTGTTGTTGTCTGCATCGCATTATGACAGTGCCGGTAAAGAAAACCTGTATTTCCCCGAATTTGACAAACCCGAGACTAATCATGGCATCGCACACAATATGGATGCAGAAAGGTCAGACCGGTTATTTGCCCGAATTCAATTTAAAGAATTAACCTTGACCGGCGGTTTTGTCGATCGCTATAAACAAGTCCCCATTGCATCGTTTGGGGCGATTTTTAATGATCCCGATTATGCAACGCATGACCGGCAATTTATGGGTAATCTTAAATACCAAAAATCCTTAACCGATCAAACCTCGGTGATGTTTAAAGGCTTTTACCAGGGGTATGACTATTATGCCAATGAGCCTTATGATAACAGTGGTCGGGTGATTGATCATGATCAAGCCAGCGGGCGCTGGTGGGGCGGCGAGGCACAGTTAAGCAGTGTATTTTATGACCGTCACCACGTTATTCTTGGATTGGAATACCAGTATGATCAACGTCAGCAATTGATCAATTATGACATTGCGCCTTATGTTTCTTATCAAAACAGCAATAATCACGGTAACCGGTTGGAACTGTACACTCAGGATGATATTCAGCTTTTCGACAACCTAATCTTCAGTGCGGGTGTACGCCTTGATTATCACCACATGCTGAAAAAGCTGCAACTTAATCCACGTCTGGGTTTAGTCTGGAATCCATTGGACAGTACGACACTTAAACTGCTCTATAGCACAACTTTCCGCGCCCCCAACGTTTGGGAGCGAGACTACAACCTGACTACCAACACAGCCAACCCGAATAATTACGAAGAACGCATTAAAAATTATGAGGGCATCGTGGAATGGCGTGCAAAAAATGGTCTGAAGTTAATTGCTGATCTGTTTTTCAGTGAAATTACTCAACTGCTGGAACAACAAAGTACAGCAGGTGTTGGACCCAGTGGGCCGTTTATCAACTTAGGGCATTATCATTCACTCGGTGTGGAACTGGAAGCTGAAAAACGCTGGGATAGCGGTCGCTTGCTAAAAGCCTCATATACTTACAGCCGCGTAACCAATGAAACAGAAGGTGGTGGCTGGGCTTATGCTTCGCCGCAAAACCTGGTGAAATTCCATTACGCGGAACCCCTATTTAATAATTTTGCCACACTCGGTATTGAAAGCATTTATATCGGTGAGCGCAAAGCCTTACAAGGCGGATTGGCCAATGCTTATAACTTATTAAATTTAAACCTGAATACAGACAAATTGCTAAAAGGTTTAACAGTTACCGTAGGCACATACAATTTACTTGATACCCACGCTCAAATGTTGGGCGGTAGCGGCTCAGGCGATATAAAACAAAACATTTTGCCCATGAATGGCCGCGAATTCAGAATAAAATTACAATATACTTATTAACCCGATTCATAAGAAACCAATAGAAACAATACCTTCACTTCCTGGCATCATCTTTCAGCAGTTTTATAAAATCCTCTGTACCCACTGGCCGGCTAAATAAATAACCCTGGAATATTTCGCACCCGGACTGTTTTAGGAATGCTAATTGTGCTTCAGTTTCAACACCTTCTGCAACGGTTTCCATGCCCAACCCTTTGGCAAGAGCAAGAATTGCCAGCACGATGGCTTCGCTATTTCGGTCCGACTCCAACCGTCGGATAAATGATTGGTCGATTTTAAGAACATCAAGGGGCAGATCCTTGAGATAAGATAAAGACGAGAATCCTGTACCGAAATCGTCCATAGTCAGCATTAAACCTAGCCCTTTGAGCTCTAGCATTCGGTTGACACAGGTTTTTACGTCACCAACAGCCACCGATTCGGTTAATTCCAATTCGATAAAATCCGGATCTACGCCAGTCTTGACCAAGATGCTAGCAACTTTTTCCACCAGATCCGGGCGTTTAAACTCAATGGCTGACAGATTAACTGATACCCGAATTGGTCCCAATCCATCTTGATGCCAGGCGTTAACTGCCAAGCACGTTTGTTCCAGAACCCAGCAACCAATTTCCACAATCAGGCCGGTTTGTTCGGCTATGGGTATAAATTTTACCGGTGAGATCATGCCACGCTCGGGATGAAGCCAGCGTATCAGCGCTTCAGCACCCACTATGCGGCCGTGTAAATCAACCTTGGCTTGATAAAAAACTAATAACTGCTCATTTGCGATGGCATTACGCAGTTCATGTTCCAGTTGGATGTTTTCCAGGGCGCTGGCATTAAGTTCGGGTGAGTAAAAGCGAAAATTGGCGCGGCCTTCCTGTTTTGCATGGTACATGGCGGCATCTGCATTTTTTAGTAAATCCTGACAGGTGTCGGCATCAGTTGGATAAATGGCAATCCCAATGCTGGCCGTAAATGTCATCGGCTGTCCGGCAATCAGCAAGCGCTGGTTAAGTGCAGCCAGAATGTTTTCCGCCATGTTGGTAACTAAGGAAAACTGGCTGTCCTGCTTGGGGATATCACTAATCACCACCACGAATTCATCACCGCCGATCCTGACTACTAAATCCGTTTCTCTGACACATCGAACAAAAATTTGCGCAACCTGGGCTAACAGTTCATCACCCGCAGAATGCCCTAACGAGTCATTAACGTTTTTGAAGCGATCCAGATCGATAAAAAACAGGGCTAACTGGGTCTGATCGCGATTGGCCCGACCAAGTTCTTGCTCCAACCGATCATAAAGCACCAAACGGTTAGGAAGGCCGGTTAGACTATCGTAATGCGCCTGCCGGTAAAGCTTTTCTTCCCAGGCGGCGTTTGAAAGCGCAACCGCAATGCGATCACCAAAGTTTCTGGCTGCATTACGCGCTTCGGCAGGAATACCTTGTGTGGCGGGATAACCTAAGCCTATGAGTGAAGATAATTGTCCATTAGTGCACACTGGAACCAGCAAATATTGCCATCTATCAGTAAGTCCAAGTGCATGCAGGAAACCCGAGAATTGTTGCTCAGCACCAGAGTTAATTTCAATCAATTCGTGTTGACGCTCAAGTAAGCATGAAATGTCGGCTTGGCTTAAAGATAGCGATGTCTCTTTCTTTACGCTGTGATGGCCAATGCGTCTTGTACGGATGTCATACATCAGCAGCATATCAAGATTGATCTTGGCAATAACGATCAACTCACAGCCTAAAACGTCAGGTAGACGAGTTAGCGCGGTTTCGACAATGTCGTCCGCATTTAACGCCGATAAAATATGCCGGTCAATTTCTGCCATGGCGGCTAAAATATCAAATTGATTGCCCAACCGCCGGGTCATTTCATTGAACGAACAAGCCAGTGTTTCGAACTCATCATGGCTGTGGATGTTAAGACGGTGGCTAAGATCGCCTTCTGCAATTTTTAGGGTTGCCGTTTTCAGTTTCGCTAACGGTGTCAGGTATTTATTGATCAGTCTGGTGCTTAAATAAGCGACTATTAAAATGGCGAGCAAGATGACCGGTGGATAAATGGCGCTGAATTGACGGATAGCGGCAAAAGCCATGTTTTCGGCCTGGGCTTGGACGATAATGAGGTCTGGTCCAAAAAACAGCAGACCCAAGGGCAATTTCCAATAAGCCCCCAGATAAACCTCGTTGTTATTTTCTAATTTAAACTGCCCGCTATTGGTTCGCTGCACTTGGGCGTTCACGTCGCTGGAGAGTGATAAGCTTTGTTCGGGAGTATCCAGTAAGTCACCAGAGCCACTGATGACCCATAGCTGATTCGGCTCGATATTTTCGGCCATCCATAAAGTATCGGCTTTTAGTTTAGCTATCAAAATGCCCGCTTCCGGGTGGTTTTCTGTAAGGTTAATGGCCATCCAGAGCGAATTAATTGCCCCCTTGGGTTCTGGCACGGCTTTGAGCAGCGTTTTACCGGCAACCAAGGCAGTTATTTCCGGTTCGCTCAGTTCTGGTGGAACAGCGGAGTCTTTGGACAGTGCAGTAATGACGCCATGCGGCTGTATGATAGCCAAGCTGGCAAATTTGCCATCCAATTCTTGTTGATGCACTTGGCTGAGTTGCGGATGGTCTGTGCTAGATTTTTCGGTTTTGATTGCCACCAGCCGCAGTGTGTTTTCCAAGATTGTTAGGCGGTCTATCAACACCATTCCATAGTCTTTGCAGCTTTTTTGCAGGGACCGGGCAGACTGCTCTCTTAGCTGTTCACGGACTTGCTGGAAGGAAAGCAGTCCAAGAATAATAATGGGGATTAGCGCAGCCAGAACGAATGACGCCAGGATACGCTGTGCAACCTTGCTGCCGAACAAGGACGATTTAAACATTAGTCAATGTATTTGTTCAAAAGTCAGACGCAAGTCCAACGAATTGGGCGTCTCGAGCCACGATAATATCGTCAACGCTGTCTTTTTGAGTTATTTGCTTCTTGGTGACGCCATCCTTGCCCATGCTGTACAAGTCATAATACGTATTGATCGGGTTTAAGGCATGATCTTTCCTGACTTGCCCCTTGATACCAGGGCCACCATTGATGATATTTAAATACACATAGGCGTTTCCCCACGGATCCTTCCCATTATGCGGAACACCGGCAATATCGGCCATAGTCGGTGGATACTGCCCAGCGGCCGTATAATAGCTTTCGATACTCTGCATGATCACAGCAATATCTGACATGGCCATACCATTATTCGATTTGTCTATATAAGCTTTATAGGAGGGAAATGCAATTGCACAAAGTGCCCCAACGATTAACACTGAAAACATAAGCTCTAACAATGTAAAGCCTGAGCTATTAAGGTTTTTAATACCCATACTTCTGAAGTCAACCAATTTGCCCTAAATGACTAAAGTGTAGTCTATTATTTTCCCGATATTATGCGAAATAATGCACATGATTTTGACAGGAACATTCAGATACTTAAAAAAGCAACGTTTTAAGCGTCGAATTTTTAGGTTTGATGGCGTCCAATGTGCAGCTGAGCCTCAATAGCGGTTCGGTTTATAACAAATAATCGAGAATTGCATCAACTGCATCACTGAGAATTCAACAAGAAATAACTGGTGGTTTAATTTGCTTTTGAATCTGAAAGCCGTTTAAAAAAAACATTAAGAATCAATCTATAGATTGACACTGAATTTGTCTGGATTAAATCATTGATTAATACAATGACATTGACACCTATCAAAGTATAATAGCGGCTCGTCTATGTTCTTTGAACAACTGATTTGCTCCGCAAATTACAATCATCCTACAGAACTAGGGGCAATACGGTTATGAGATTCTATTCTTGGCAGAATAAAGATACGCTTATGCGTTATTTACGGTGCATCTTTGCATCTATTGCCTTACTGTTTAATGCTCTGGTTTTCGCTGCCGGTGAACCACTGCAATCGATTGATTTCCAGTTACGCTGGCACCATCAATTTCAATTTGCCGGGTATTATGCAGCGTTAGAAAAAGGTTTCTATCGAGAAGAAGGGCTGGATGTAAAACTACATGAAGCCGGACCGGGCATTACCCCGGTAGAAGAAGTTTTATCCGGTCGCGCGCAATACGGGGAATCAAACAGCGAAATACTTTATGCCAGACTTCAAGGGGAACCGGTTGTTGCGTTAGCGGCCATCTTTCAGCATTCACCGTCCGTGCTTTTAGCGAGAGATGATGTTGGTATTCGTTCGCCGCATGACTTGATAGGTAAAAAAATCATGCTGATGAATGCCAGGACTGATGCTGATTTTCACGCCATGTTCCTGCATGAAGGCATAAAAGCTGACGCCATCGATACTATTCCGAGTAGTTTTGACTTTGAGGATTTACTTTCCGGCAAAGTTACCGCATTTAATTCTTATTTGACAAATGAACCATTCATTCTAAACCAAAGAGGAATAGCTTATTCAGTGATCAACCCAAACACCTACGGTATCGACTTTTATAGCGATATTCTTTTCACAACTGAGCAAGAACTTAAGCAGCATCCTGAACGAGTTGAGGCATTTCGGCGTGCCACCTTGAAAGGTTGGCGCTATGCGATGGAAAATCCCGACGAAATCATCGATTTGTTATTAACCAAGTACGCTGTGCAAAAATCAAGGGCACATTTAAAGTATGAGGCTGACGCCATGCGATCACTGATTCTGCCTGATTTGATAGAAATTGGGCATATGAATCCCGGACGTTGGCGGCGAATGGCTGATGCATTCATTGAAGTCGGCATTGGCAAACCAGATGCCTCATTAGACGGATTTATCTATGATCCCAACCCACCGCATGAAATTGAAAAACTAAGGCGGATTATTACTTATGGCACGATCACTGGCGGATTTTTGTTATTTATTGCCGTTGTGCTGCTTTTTGGCTGGCTGCGCCTCAAGAAGGAAATTACTCGACGGAAGTCTGCCGAAGAGGAAGTAAGGCGACTGGCATATAATGATCCTTTAACAGGCATACCAAACCGCAATACCTTTATCCCCTATGCTAACAAACAACTGCTTACGGCCAAACGCGCAGGTAATAAGCTGGCATTTTGTTTTATAGACTTGAATGATTTCAAAACCACTAATGATAATCATGGTCACAAGGTAGGCGACGCCGCGCTAATTCACTCCGCTACAGTTATAAGCGCCTTAATCCGCGAATCTGATATGGTTTCCAGAATCGGTGGAGATGAGTTTATCGTATTACTGGCCGGCATTCATAATATTGAAGATACCCTGCGCACATCACGCCAAATTCAGACGGCTATTGCACAACCATTCGTTCATGAGGAACAACATTATTCTATCAGCGCGAGTATTGGCATCTCCATTTTTCCGGATCATGGTCATCAACTGGACGAACTCATAACAAAAGCCGATGATGAAATGTATAAAAACAAGCATTCAGAAAAACTTGGTCAATCGGCGATCTAACTAAACATGCTTGATGGTGCGCTTAGTTGTTTTAGCTCTATAATCTCGGAATTATAGATAGTCTCAAATCCACTTTTAAAGCTGCTGGTTAGCCAACCAAAGTTTTAAAAATCTTAATAGCAGTCCCTCAAAGTTGTATGTTTCTAAAAATCAAAAACAAGGCTATTTGATAGCCTGCCTTGCTACTCCTTTATTAAAACTACAAGCCCGGTTGCAACAAATGCGAAAAGACCAGAGGCCATAAAGGCCAGGGTGTAATTTCCTGCTAGTTGATGCAGGTAGCCTGCACCATAAGATGCTATCGCTGCACCGATCTGGTGGGCAAAGCAAATCCATCCAAAAATGACGCCGACATTTTGTTTACCAAATAAATCGGCGGTTAGTGCCGATGTAGCTGGTATGGTTGATAACCAATTAAGCCCATAAACAACCGAGAATGCCATCAATTGCTCGGTGGATTCAACATAAGGCAATAACAACAACGTTACGCCACGCAGCAGGTAATAAACCGCCAGCGGCCAGCGTTTACCGAAGCGGTCACACAGCCAGCCGGATAATATCGTGCCAAAAACATCGGTAGCCCCCATTAAACCTAATGAAACTGCCATCGTCATTTCTGGAAATCCATGCTCGATGCCGTGCGTGATCAAATGAGTTTGGAACAGCCCTGAAGTGGTCAGGCCGCAGATGCCAAAACTGAAGGCCAGCAACCAGAATTGCGGGTTAGCCATGGCTTTACGCATCGGATTTAGGTCTGGGGAGAGCTTAGTATCTTTATGCCCGTTAGCGCCATAAGCTCTAATCCCCTTTAAAGAAGGGCTATCAGCCAGTAACCCTATCACTAATGGCAGCACCACCAATGCCAGCAATACGACGATAAATAATATTGAAACCCGCCATCCTTCGTGCATATTCAGCTTCATGATGATGGGCGTGAATATCAATTGTCCGGATGAAAACGCCGCGCCCAATATGCCCAAAGCCAGCCCACGGCGTTGTTGGAACCAGCGGTTGACGACTGCAGAACCCATTATCATTGAGGTTCCGCCAGAACCTGCGCCAATAACGACACCCCAAAGCAGGTACAGTTGCCAAGGTTGTTGCATCAGGATACTACCGCCTGCGCCCAACGTTACTAACACAATCATCAAGATAGTAATGGCTTTAACGCCGTACACATCCATCAATCGACCAAGGAAGGGGCCAGCAAGCCCGAATAAAAACAGATTCAGCGCAATCGCGCCACTGACGATTTCCCTGTTCCATTGAAATTCCTTTTCCAGGGACAGCATAATAATACCTGGGATTGAACGTAACGCGGAACCGACAAATAGACAGGCAAAGGTGACAGCGAGAACAACCCAGGCATAATGAATATCCGTACGTTTCTGTGTGATCATCCTGTTTAAGGCCCTTGTAATGGTTAAATAAATGGATACGCCAATTCACCCCGATCAGGGCGCAAGCAAGACCACTTATAATCTATATTTTAAAGCATGCTGATATTCACAATAGGGCTGACACGAGGCCGGCCCTATTTGGATTAATTATACATTTCTTAAACTTATGCTTCGTCTTCTAAACCATCCAGCAATTCAATAAGACGTGTCACACCTTGCAGTAATATGCCGCCTACACCTAGCGCAAACCAAACGCCAATCACAAAGCCATAATGGATCGGTGCCGCGAAAAACTCTTCCCGAAACCAAAACGTATGCCCCCATTCATTAAAACCAACACTAACCAATATCATAAAAGGGCCAAAGACGGCTAAGGTCAACGGTAGCGAAATACCTTTTGCATAAAGCGGCAAACGGGTTCTTGCATATATCCAGGCACAACCGCCTAAGATCACATACATCGGGAAATTGAAATAAAATTCGATGATATGGTTAGCTGTAAACGGCGTATCGCGAATGGCGACTTGATGCCAGGAATTATCTTGCTCGGCAAAATAACTGCCAGCCCAGTACACAGCAAAGGTGTAAACGCTGATCCACATAGTTAATGTTAAATAGCGGCGGATTTCTTCCTTCGGTTCAAGCTTATCCAGGTTCTTGTCTCGGGTGAACCATAAATATCCCCATGACAGGCCAGCAAAGAGTGTCACAAATGTGACGTTAAAGTTGAAAAGCCGCATCCAATATTTTTCAAAAGCCGGCTCCGTGGAGTCCAATCCGGTTGAAATACCATACGCGCCCTGATAGATACGAAAACCCATATAGATCAAAGTCAATACGCCGAATGCCGACAAGTATCGGTATAAATCTTTCACATACCAGGGCAGCGTTTTATTCTGCTTGGTCATTAATTTAATTTGTTCTGTAATGGTACCCATGAGTGTTACCTCTTAAGTTGATTAGTGTGTGAGTTTGGGAATAGCAGCCGAGGAAATGTTGGATACATGCCCTCCGCCCTCGTTGCCAAAAAAAAAATCAGCCAGCGCATCGATCCGGCTGTCCGCTTCATTAACCAATTCTTCCAATAACCTTGATTTGCAGAAGACCACGCCAGCGCTCTTAAATACTGATTGGTTTGAGGATGAATCGCTTACCCCCAACTCTTCTGCGACAATTACACTATTGGCGAGTTGTTCAGTGATTTTGACCATGTGCGTTACCTGTAAAATAAATTAATTGAATTTAGGGATAACAGCAGAGGTAATGCTGGAAACATAGCGTTCTCCATCGGAATCATAGAAAAAGACCAAACCACCGATTCGACTATCAGGATCGTTAATTAACCCATCCAGTTTCTCTGATTCCCACAAGGCATCACCCGCGGTCATCAATACGGTGCGTTGTTCACCAGGTTGGATAGGCGCTGGATTGTCCAAACTCAACCCGTCGGCGGCGATAACACTTTCAGTATTAAGTTCTACCGGCGCAGGCACAGATTTATTGAGGAAACGCACACTACCCGTTGCAAATTCGCCAAGTTGTATGGCTTTATCGCTGCCATTTTTGATATTTAAACTTAACTTCATCGCTCTTTCCGGTATCCGGTATTCAGAGCGCAGGGTTTCAACTTCCACAACCCCGGCGTTGACTTTAGCGGACAAAGGCAGAATTTGATCCAGCGCAGTTTGTAACGGGATGGCTTTAGGGTATTGATTGGCGGTCATGGTGTAAAACCCAAAAACCAATAATGGAACGACGACTAATATGGCTTTGCCGATATTTTTGTCCAACGGCGTGATAAGTTCATCTTCCATACCTGCTTTTAACATGCGGTAACGGGCGATAAACAAAGGACGGCGTACCCACCAAAGCAGCCAGGCTGTGGCAAGCAAGGCCCAGAAACTGTGCCAGAAAATGCCGTTGCCAAGGCCATAGGTTTCCATATTGACGATCTCGCCGTTAATGGTCTGAATGTTATTGGTAAAATCGGCTGCATCACCACCAATATCCAACCACGCGCCTGGTCCCATCACTTGCCCGGCATCGCGCAGATTAAAAAACGGGTGAATATGGTAACGTCCTGGCAAACGTCCTTTCAGAACTACCTTGAAGTCGTAGTCGCCACCCGGCTGCAAGGCTACCGAGTTCATAAATGGTTTGCCGTTTAAGTAACGCTCAGTGCGGATCAGGACCGGGCCAGGTGTTGAGATATTTAAAAATGAAGCATCCGGTTTAGGCACACTGATCGGCCAATCTTCCGCCACATGAAATTTTCCGGTCACCGTGACTTCTTCGTTGACATTAAACTTTTGCCTGGACCATTGCACGTCATACCACTGGATGGTGCGCATGCGCACATAAGGTTCCAGGTTTTTTTCCCCATGCGCCATAACAGGCTGTAGGGTTGTTATGTATAGGGCAAAAATCATCGCTAGAAATAACAAACCGTTCAGGAGTTTGTGATGTTGCATTTCCTTGGTACGGCCTGCGTTTGTTTGAGTCAGTATTTTGGTTGATGTATTTTGAGGTATTGATTTCATCGCAGTAACCCCCCTTTAGATTTTGTTAAGGTAACGGGTGGTGGCGAACCACTTGCCGATGTGCCACCATAAGGTATACATCAGGGTGCATAATAACGCTGAGCAGAAAGCCGCAAGTGGTGCCGCAATTTGACCGTAAGTACGTAAGGTGCCGCGTTCGATGATACGAAGATATTCCGGCATACCCGTGCGGATGTATTGAAAACCGAACATATCAGCCAGAGTCATTTGGCTATTACCTGCCTCAATTGGCACATGGAACATGCCGAAAATAGGCCAGTTGCTGGGGTAGAATAATAAGGCGAACGCAGAGCCGCCGAAAATCGCGGTAATCGTCAGGCTGTTGCTCATCATCAAGACGGCATCCAATACCAGCGCACTGGGCAATAGAGTTGACGGCAGCACCATGTTGATGGGAAAGAAATTCCAATAGTGATAAGCAAAGATACGGGCGATCCAGGTGCCTATGGACAGACAAGCAACACAGAGGGTTGCGCCGAGCGGCAGGCGGAAATGAGTCCACATGACGGCTTGTACCGCCGCAGGAAAGGTAATACCGATCAGTGGCGTCACCAGCGGCCACCATTGCCGGTCTTTCCAGTCCACCCAAAAATCCCAGTCGCCGACCGTCAGCGCGAAATGTAGATGAAAGGAACCAATAAACAAAAATAACGCCAAAACCAGAACAAGGTAATCGTAAGCGCGGGCGATGCGCGCCTTTTCACCGGTATAGTGGCGAAAAGTTCGGGTTGAAAGATTGGATGACATAACACGTCTCCTGAATAAGAAAAATTGATTAAACACCGCGCGTGTCAGAAAAACATCTTTGCCTCATAAGGGAAGGAAAACTTAAGCCCAACGACACGCTCGTCAGCAATTTAGAGATTTCCTGAGCCTTTGTGAAATTCTAATAATTCATGCGGGCATTTACACAATTCATAGCTACGCCCGTCGGGTTATCAGCTACCATAGAAACATCTACCTTTCTAAATTTTTTATAAGTATTGGTAATGTCGAATTTAAGAACCTTTGATCTCAACCTGTTAGTGGCATTTGATGTGCTGATGCGGGAACTGAATGTAACCCGGGCCGCCGAACAGATGTTCATCACGCAATCAGCGATGAGCCACGTTTTGCAGAAGCTGCGGCAACAATTGGATGATCCGTTGCTGGTAAAAACGTCATCAGGCATGAAACCGACTGAACGAGCCTTAGCTTTAGTCGATCCGGTCAAGGCTTTATTGGCAGAAGCCGAGCGACTGATAAAACCGCCGTTAGAATTTGATGCCGCAACCAGCCAACGACGATTTGTACTTGCCGCCACCGATTACATAGAGTTTTTGTTAATGCCCGAACTATCAGGCCATATCGAAAAGATTGCGCCTGGCATCGATCTACATGTTAAACGCACTGAGGCTTCATTTCCGGTCTCACAACTGGAAAACGGTAGTCTGGATGTTGTACTCGGCTTTGAATCGGTATTGAATCCGCCCGGACATTTATCGCGGCAATATTTATTCAGTGACAAGATGGCTTGCGTAGTTAGACAAGATCATTCGCTACTGAATAAACCACCCAGCTTGAATGAGTTTGTATCGGTTCCGCACATGCTTATTTCAAGAACAGGTAGCAACGTTGGCATCATTGATCAAAAATTGGCTGAGCTGGGCTTGGAGCGGCGCATCAAGCTTATCGTTCCGCATTTTCTTTCCGCACCGTTGATTGTGGCCAAAACCGATATGATTCTCTCATTACCCTATCGAATTGCCGAACAATTTACGACGATTGCGCCACTGGCCATATTTCCGTTACCTTTTGAACTGCCAGACTACGATTTATGTATGATCTGGCATCCCTTAATGGACAAAGACCCTGCCCACCAATGGCTACGAGATAAAATCCTGCACTTGTCGAGGTTGTTAATCCATCAATGAAATTATGGCTTCATGGTCATAAAATTCAAAAATACCACCATGAATATTGAACATTTAACACGCGTAATTGGATAGCGTAATGTGTTAACTGTTTCATTTTTTAGTTGGAGATATTTATGAAGACCTTAGCCAAATTAGTGGCCACCAGCGTTCTAACCTTGATAGCGCTTAAGGCGAACGCTCAATCAAACTTTGACATCATAGCCAATCTGGATGATGGCCCTGGTAATGTAACTGCCACGGACAATGGCCGGATCATTTTGAGCTTGCATCAATTTTATCAACCAAAATTCACCGTGGTTGAATACAAAAACAACACGCTTGTGCCGTTTCCGAATAAGGAGTTGGTGGACGTGGCTTCAGAGTCGGCGTTTAAACTTGATTCTGTGTTGGGAATTCGCTCAGCGAACGGGATCGTGTGGATGCTGGACAATGGCATGCGTAGCGGGGTTACGCCCAAACTGGTGGGTTGGGATATTAAAACCGATAAGCTTCATCAGGTCATCATGTTGCCAGCTCCGATTGCACCGAAGGATGCATTTGTTAACGATTTTGCAGTAGACACTCGCCACAATCTCATCATTATCAGCGATCCGGCAGGCGGCGCAAATGCCGGTTTAATCGTAATCAATCTGAATACAGGCACAGTAAGACGTGTGCTGGAAGGACATAGCAGCATGATTCCTGAAAATGTCGATTTAATCATCGATCAGGTACCGATTCAAGTTAAGGACAGCGCTGGAAAGCTTAGCAAACCTCATATCGGCGTTAATCCGATTACCGAAGACTTAAACAATGAATGGCTATATTTTGGACCTATGCACGGACATAGCCTGTATCGAATAAAGGCGGAAGATTTGGCTAATGAAAAACTGGATAACAACGCATTAGCCAAACGCGTTGAGCGCTACAGTGAAAAACCCATTTCGGACGGAATTTCCATAGACAAGGACAATAATATCTATTTGGGCGAATTAGCTGAAAACGCCATTGGCATTATTAGTTCCGATCGAAAATATCGCAGGCTTTCTCAATGCCCAAGGCTGTCCTGGGTAGATTCATTCAGCTTTGGCCCAAATGGAGACTTGTTTGCTGTGGTCAATCGGCTGCATCAATCTGCCGTGCTGAATGGCGGCGTACTATCAGCCAAACCGCCCTTCTATCTACTAAAAATACACGCATTAAGTCCGGGCTTGCCAGGAAGATAAATACAATCGATGTCTTACTCATGTCTGGCGATTTGGCGCAATTTTATGAAGTGTTAATTTTGTAGGTACTACACCTGACTTTTAACACTTAAGTTGTCAGGTTCAGATTGCTACAGAACTGGTCAAAAAGTGCTGACAGCATTGTCGGCATTGACGTCGTTAACTTTTTAATACCAGTACCAGAGCCATTTGGAACGAGTAAGTTTTACATAAAAAATAATATGTTGGAGGTAAACATGCCCTTAGTCCGCATTTCATTAATGAAAGGAAAATCCCAGGATTTTGGAAAGAAAGTCGGTGAGATTGTCTATTCGTCCATGATTGACGCTATTAAGGTTCCGGCGAAAGATAATTTTCAAATTATAACCGAGCATGACACTCACTCGTTGATCTACGATCTGAGCTATCTGGCTATTCAGCGAACTCCAGCCATTATCGTTATACAAATAACCTTAAATGAAGGCCGAACGGTGGAACTAAAAAAATTACTCTACCAAACCATTGCAGAGCGTCTGCACTGCGGTCTTGATGTTAGGAGAGAGGACGTATTCATCAACTTGGTGGAAGTAAAAAAAGAGAATTGGTCTTATGGGAATGGTATTGCACAGTATGCGTCATAGGCAAAATGTAAAAATCAACCTTATTGAATATCTGTACCTAGGGTAGCGAAAGCCGACAGTTAATACGTTTGACGGTCCGAATATGACCGCTATGGATAGTTTGGCTCTATGCGTAGTGGCCAAACTTGATCATTCGATTCACTGTAAGATTACCTAGTCATACCTTAAAAACACCCATTTTTCACGCAGGCATTGTAATCAACCTCAGCGGACTGACTCTAGCGGAAGGTAATCTTCCTAAATTTAGCGAAATCATTGTCACAGCACTAACCAACCGCCCTAAAATAAAAACAAAAAAGCCCGTAACCACAGGGCGAAGTTCCAAACGGCAGCTGCCATCAATACGTTGATCAGGTCGCCCGAAGTGCCTTTGAGGAAGTTGCGTGATAATCTAGAGATTATGGCAAAAGGGTGTTGGGTGTTGACTAGTAGCGCAGTAAAAAGGAATCAAACTGTGTTGAGAGTCCTTATGTGTAGAAAAATGGGAAACTAACAACAAATTTGGTACTGCAACTAAATCCGGTGAAACTTAGAGTTTTTTGTTTATTAGCACCCAATAGGTGCAACAGTATCCCCCCCAATCTGGACAACTATATCTATGATGGTTTTCGGTATTCTAAAAGGCTATGTTCATGATGGCGTCGGTGTGAAGGGATAAAGCTTTGAGACGAGCCTAACCCCTAGTCCAGCTCATCTTATACACCTTATTTAATTATTTCAGCATTTACGGCTTTACGGCAAACCTTATCACAGTAAGCCGTCGATTTCAGCGTTCATCATTATGTTTAAGTATTAAACCCGAGTGTGCGGTTAGTGAGGGGGAGGATTAGTTGGTGAGGCAGACTGCCGAACGCCATAAAGCCATGATGTTGATAGAAGGCGGCGGCTTGGTCATCTTTGGCATCGACGACCAAGGCAAACACCGCGACCTCTGAGCGAATGGCTCGAATCATGGCATCCCACAGAAGAGCGCCGCCGAGTTTCTGGCCACGATACGATAATTCAACAGCGAGCCGGGCAACGGGGACGATCTGATAGCGGGACAACCGCCGCGCCAAGGAGTCTGGCACGTCCGCAAGCGGAATGCTGCCAGCGGTCAGCGTGTAGTAGCCAGCAATACGGCTTGTGTCGGCTTCGATGGCAACATAACAAGCGGTGACGCGGCGGCGTATGTCTTGACTGACCTGTTCTTGGAAATATCTGTCCAGCGGGGTGACGCCGCTTGAAAACCCCGACCGATCAAGTTCAGCCGAGAGACTTTCAGCTCGAAACCGACCTGTCACGAGAATTGAATCAATTCTCGTGAGCTTGAGCAGCGCGTTGAAGGGCAGGGTTGACCGATGGTTGGCAGCCTATTCTATTATTTAGACCGCCAACCAAGTTGCTTTCAATTAAGAGAAGGGGTTTAGTGCCGGCATTTTTCAGTCAAGAATCTCATCTACCCTTTGTTTGAGTTTTTCCACTGTGATCTCATAATAACAAACGCCATCGAATACACAGCCCTTTAGGGACACTACGACTCTTTTCTTTAATTGCATGTAATTGTGCCAGGGTTTAGTGATTGCTACCCTTATTACAGTGATCCCTGTTTTAGACAGAATGCGTTGTTTTTCGAGACAATATTTCATGGGGGCGTTCACGGCACCGATACGAACTCCGCCATCTGATGATGCCAACAGGACAATATAACCGCCTTCAAGCGGTGTGCATTTGGGCGTAACCGTTTTCACTTCGTCCATGCCGCCGTCAAAAATCCAATGCGCCGCTTTGACTTGTTTTTGGATGTTTCCATGATTTGGTGCCTCATACCGGCCATGTTTGTGGATTGCCATGGAGCTTTATTTTGCAAAATAGCTTGATTTAAATTTCATCATAGAAGGGTGAGCAGGCGGTTTTGCCCACCGTCTAGCAATGTGCACTTATTTGGTGGGCAGAAAGGCGTTGTCAACCCTACCAGTCTGATGTACCTCGATACTCCAGTGTCTGCCATCGTTTGAATGCAGTGCATAAGTCATGCAGTTGGACAGGGGCAATCCGCTCTGAAAGCGCCTGAACGCTAACATGCCCTGTTTGTCGTGCGCATCAAATCCCAAGAGCCGCCAAACGAGCAAGCCAAACCAGATACCGTGACCAAAGATAACGGTATTATCGGATAAATCAGCCATTCCGTTGATAAAACCATCCACCCGTTCGCGGAACTCGTTGAAAGTGTCTGCATGTTCGCCCATGCGTTTTGTCACATCACCCTCAGCCCAATAAGCCATCGCAATCGGACGACGTTGCTCGCCGATCATACCATCGATCAGTTCATGGGAAATGGCATGGACTTCATTCAATAGCGGGTTTATCTGATAACTGACTTGGTGTTTGTGGCAAAAAGGCTGGGCGGTTTGTTGGGTGCGAACTAACTCCGAAACAAACACCTGCGACGGCTTGATGGCCAGTGTCTCAGCCAATAACTGGGCTTGTTGGCTACCTTTATCGGACAAAGGAATAAGATTGTGTTCCATCGTCACGCCACCCGCATTCGCAATGCTTTCGCCGTGGCGGGTAAAGTAGATCGTTTTATTCATGTTCACTCTATTTAATTGGTGCCAATGTATGAACGAATGTTCTATGTGACAACATCCGCAAGATTTGCTGAGTAATCTTGAGGCTTTGATTTGTCATCTTACTATTGATAAAAACCGTTATCAATTGTAAAAAACAGAGTGCGGTAATGTTTTTGGTCGGCTGGAAAGAGATTTAAACAACAACCTGATTTTATTTATAAGGTCGTAAGCACATTATCACTTATCAGGATAATTCTATGCCATGCACGACGACAACACGATGGACGGTTCCTGCTTCTAAGGAAACCGATATTTCTTTACGGTGCTTTTTGGCCGAACTGGGCATGCAGAAAGGCGACATTTCAAAATTTATTGGGGATGCTGTTAAATGGCGCATGTTTGATCAAACGATGGATGAAACCAGAAAGCAAGTGGTGCGAAAGGAGAGCAACGGAATACGGGACATCGTTGCCACAAAACCCTGGATTCCGCAGGCTTCATCCGGCTACTTGCTGACTTGATCTAGTAAACTCATGGGAATTGCTTAATCAATTTTGTGATTGGTTTTGCATTTATTTTAGGATATGTTCAATTTTGCTAAATAAATGTATTAAAATTTTTTTTCTTTTATTAAAACAAATAGACAATCATGTACCGCAATGTTTTGCGTCTCTTAGGATCTCAAGTTATAGTTAGGTTATCTTCGTAAATGTTTTCAGAAAAAATGAAACAATGGATAAATACTTATAAGGTACTGTGGATAGATTTTTATAATGGAAATCTACCTTCATTTAAATCATTATTATTTATTTTTTACCCAGTAATATTTATTTCTATTATTTATTTGAATTTTGAAAGCCCGTATTGTTTGGAATTTATTCCAAACGCAGTAAATCATGGAAAATGTAAGGGGACTATATTTGTTGTACTATGGTTAATATGCGATATTGTAGGTTTATTAACATTAAAAAACGTTGAAAAACACAAAGAAAATATTTATCTTGAATATTTGGCTTATATATCTGTTTTTATTGTCTTTTCATATCCATTCCAGAGTCTTATTTTTCTAATATTTATTGGTTTATTTACAGGGCCATTTTCATGATAAATGTATTTCTATTGCAAACTTCTGTGTTAATTTGCCAATGTTATAATGATAAGTTTTAAGCTTGGGAGAGTGCGCTGTGCATACCAAATAATGTTAATTGATTTACAATAGTTCTTTAAAATCAATCGGTACGTGCAGCTTTCCCGAGTTACCCCTGCGGCAAAATATCCTGCACAAACAAAGTATTGTTATCAATATCCTTCAAAGTGACAGTCATAACCTGATCGCCTGCCCTTATATCCACTTGCCCAAAAAACTGAAATCCTGACAAGGGCGATAAATTTCCATTTGGGGCGGCTTTTTGAAATATTAATTGTGGGCCGAAGGTATTATCCAATGGTTGAGCACCAAAACTGGTTGCGTTTAACGGGCCGGAAACGAATTCCCAAAACGGGTTAAAGTCTGTAAACATGGCTTTGGCCGGGTCGTAATAATGGGCTGCGCAATAATGCACATCAGCGGTAAACCAAACCATGTTGGTTATGCCCTGCTCTTTTACAAAACTTAGCAGCTCGGCAATTTCAAGCTCTCGACCTAATACGGGTCCATCGCCATTTGCTACATTTTCAAATTTTTGTCGTTGTTGCACATCTAATCCATCACCAAGACGTAAACCCAGCGGCATATCTGCGGCTATCACTTTCCAAACTGCCGTTGAATTTTGCAAGCTTTGTTTTAACCAGTTTAATTGCTCTGATCCTAAATACGCTGTTTCATCACTGGATTCAACTTGGCGATTGTAATTGTTGGCTGCGCGATAAGAGCGCATATCCAGTACAAACACATCCAACAGCGGCCCATAAGGCACGATCCGGTAGATGCGTTGTTGCTTATCACTGGCAGCTGTTCGCATTGGCGCATATTCCAATGCGGCTTTTCGGCCTGATGCCACCAAATTGGCTATTTGCTTTTCCTGATAGCGGGCATCGTCTGTTAAATCTTTAGCTGGTGACCAGTTGTTGGTAATTTCGTGGTCATCCCATAGCCAAATGGTCGGCACTTCGGCATTAAACCGGCGTAAATTGTGGTCCATCAGATTGTATTTGTAACGCGCTCTAAACTCGGCCAGGGTTTCGGCCACTTTGGTTACTTCAGGAATCAGCAGATTGCGCCAGATTTTGCCGGTTTCTTCAACAATTTGTGCCTCTGGGATAGGGCAATCAGCGTAGATACCGTCACCGCAATGGATAAAAAAATCGGGCTCAGTCAGGCGCATGGTTTCATAGATGCGCATGCCGCCAATATCCGGATTAATCCCCCAACCTTGTCCACAGGTATCGCCGGACCAAAGAAAACGCACACTCCCGGACTCATCGGGAGCGGTACGAAATTTACCAACACTGGTGTCACTGTGCGTTTTTGAATCGTTTAAGTCTTGAAACACGACTCTAACATACCATTGCTGAGCAGCAGGTAAACCGGTTAAATCAATTCGCGAGGTAAAATCTGTCGCTTCTGTGGCCAGTGTTCCGAAGGCAAATTTTGCATTGGCAAAATCGGGCTGCATGCTGTATTCCACAAGCATTCGGGCTGGGCGATCGCTCCTACTCCACACCACTGCCTTATCAGTGCTGACATCACCAAATTGAATACCATGAGTTAGAGCAGGATTACCTGATGCCATGCCAACGCGATATGATGAGCTTAAGTTGGCCAGTCCGGTTGTAGCAGGCGCTATACCCGCCCCTACTGCCAAACCAACCGATTTAATAAAGCGACGTCTCGATTGTTGATGGGAGTCCAGCATAATTAACACCAGTAACTTTGAAATTCTGGCCACATTATTGAAAAACCTTATGACAAGGTAATGACAGTTCTGTAACGAAATAACACTAGAGCTAACCTACTCCGCTAAATTAATTTGATAGACTTCCAACATGGCCTGATTGGTATCCGGCATGACTGATGGCAGAAAAAGCTTATCTTCATAAACAACGGGTGCAGAATCCGGTCTACCCGCGCCCTGTAATTGTTGCTTTGCAACCAGCCGCCCGTCTTTAACCCGAATGCCGTACAGCGTGCCATGCGTATTGATATCTACCACCCAAACTACTGGCTGTTTGCTTTTTCCAGGCGTAGTTATCAAAGGCTGCGATGGATGACTTCTAAACGACTGCATAGCAGCCGGCGCATTGGGATTGGGAAATTGCCAAAACCGTTGCAATTTTGGCTGACCGTTATTTTCAGCGATTTTTAATGCGATCACCCCTGCCGCATGACTTTTATCAGGATTAAAGGTTGCCACGATGATTATTGGCTGATTCTCAAAATAAGTCACTACGGGTTGAGTCACTATCATGCCCATCCAAGCCGCCTTGCAAGGGTCAGAAGCAGTTCCGCACACATCAACCAGCTCCAGCCGATCATATTGTTTGCCCAGTTGCTCGGCATCCAGCAAGTACACACCGCCATCTTTACCGGGTTGAACCACTACCGATTGCCCATTAGCCAACTTTACAGTTGCTGGGCTGTTAGCGCCCAAGTCATAGTCCAGCCAAGCCAAACATTCAGCAAATGTTTTATCATCACATTCGCCATTGGCAGGTTTTAATGGCTTATTGCCGGTTGCCAGTCTGGGAATAAACAAGTTTTTGCATGAAGCCATGCACGCTTCTTTCGGCTGACTTGGGTTAAAGTTTTCGCATAAATTGTCATCGCATTGCGGGTCAAATTGCAAACCTGGCTGCACTCGCATTAAGGTATTGGCATAGTCATGTCTTGCCAGATCCAACTGACCGTTGCCAGTTGGAATTAGTAATTCAGGCTGGCCAATTTGTTCGGTAATTTGCAGACCGGAGGGTGCCCAAATGCCGCCACCGCAGATCATTTCCTGGGTGCCATATTGCATGGATACCGGACAATCCGTTTCCGGCGTTGTTAGTAATACATTCCGGATGGCTTGTTTAACACCCTGCTTAAGCCAAGCATCAAGATCAACTTCAAACAACCACCCGTGATACGGTTGCACATCGCCGGAATTGCCAAATCCGGCATAGACATAACCCAGCGTTGCTAGAGGTCTGGGTAGATATTTTAAAGCAGCGTGAGAAAATGCGGTTGCTGAGTTAAACCTGATTTTACCTGCACCATTTTCAGCAGCTTTTTCCGCCGTGATGGTCAAAACAGGAAATTGCTTGTCGACTGCATGGCTGGTTACGTCAATCACTACCATGCGATGGCTGTCACGAACACCCTCTTTAAGGCATTGATAGACCACAATCAATTTACCTTCCGCTAACACCGGCGTGGCAATCAATTGAGCTTGCTGATTTATTGGCGTGGGTAATTTAACTTCCCCAAGCTTGCCACCTGAATCCGGATCCAAAAAACTGATTACACCATTGGAAGCAGGAACGATGATAACTGGTTTATCCAGTCCTTCATATAACAAAGGATTGGCAATAATGCTGTCAGCGATAGTTAGAGAGGAGCCGGCTTCCGCTGAAAACAGTTGGGTTAATTTAAATAACTCCAGCTTTTTGGCATTGGCGCTTAGCATGATGCCATAAGTGAAAAATGCACAAAAAAAGGTAATAGTCACGGTGCTGGCGAAACGACTGGCAAATAATTTCATAAACCTGCTTACCAAGCTAGGAAGCTAGAAAAATTCGTGATCGTATAGAAAAACTGTGACAGCGGCGTGACAGCAGTTATTTGGAATGACTAAGCAAGGACCGCAGTGCCGGGTTGAGGAGTGATTGGTCAACGGGTTTTACCGTAATAACAATTACATATTTCACGTGTATAAATAGCGTATTTGATGAACCATTAGCGCGTGTTTTGCTAATGAGCCTGTCAATTTTATGTTTTAGGGTATGGATATGTGGTACTGGCAAAAACGCCTGATGTTCAATTTATTAATCCCACTCGTATTGGTAACCTTAACTGGCAGTCAAAGTTGGCAGTATATTGCGGCCTATTCCGGCGGCGGTTTTGCAAATCGCCTGCCTCAGATAAGTGCAGCGCTGGATCCGGTTAGTTGTGATGCTCATCCACTTCGGGTATTAAGCTTTAATGTGCGTTATGGTTCCACGCTGATTGAGTCGGTAGCCAATCAACTGAATGCCGGTAATACTGGCGATGATTTTTTACCCTGGTCGGTTCGGGCTCCGGAAATTCGCGATAGAATCAACAGCTACACCCCGGACCTGCTGGGTTTACAAGAAATGGAAGGTGAAACCGACATCAAAACCATCGTTCCGCTAAACGAATACACCTTGGTCTCTTATCGTTACGGGAACATGCACTATGCCGATGCTGCCCTGCTTTATAAAACAGCCCGGTTTGAACAACTGGACCACGGGCAAGTGTGGTTGGGGCCAAATCCTGATTTACCGATGTCTTTCGGTTTTAAACCACTGGCTATGATTCGCTACATCAATTGGGTGATGTTGCGGGAGAAAGCCACAGGATTTACCTTCATGTTCGTCAACACCCACTTTGATAATGCCAGAAAGAACAAAGACCCCAGTGCAACCTTGTTCCGTGAGCGTATCGCGAAGCTCAGCAAGGGCCTGCCACTAGTGGTTAGTGGTGATTTCAATTCAACTGCCGCATCAGGGCGTTATCAGCGATTGACCGGAGAAGAACTGAATCCGCCATTATTGGAAAACACCTACTTTAGAATGACTTCAAATGCCGATAGCGACACGCATCCTGATCAACTGGATGATCACATCCTGGTTGGCGGCCCGTGTCGTGTAAAAGCCGAGCAATGGCTGGTTGATTCGACGCCACTCAAAAGCGGTCAGCCTATGTCCGATCACCGCCCGGTTTTTGTGCAACTGCATTTTTCTTCTTAACCTTAACCAGTTATCCCGATTGAAAACTGGGGAACAATCTCAGCTAATTTGCTATCTATGCTGTTAACAATCATAAATTTATCTTTTTCAATTGGCCCGACGTTGTTAGTTTTACTTTAAAAATATCATCATCTTCAAACTATAGCAGCGTTTGTTTAAAGCCTAAACCTATACGGAAAAACATCATGAGCACCAACAAATCCAAGGAACAAATAGAATACGAACATCGACTACACGCTGAAATGCTGGATAGTTTTGATGAGGAATTAGAGATGGAAATTGACGATGACCGCATGAATGAACTGGTTTCCGAAGCGACAGAGTCTTATGAACATACCGATATAAACCGGCACCTGTATTTTAAGGAACTGTTTCGTTTACAAGGCGAACTGGTCAAATTGCAGGATTGGGTAGTCGCTAACAAACTAAAAGTCGTCGTGTTATTTGAAGGCCGTGATGCGGCGGGTAAAGGCGGCGCCATCAAGCGCATTACGCAACGCCTTAATCCACGGGTTTGTCATGTGGCTGCCCTGCCTGCCCCGAACGAACGTGAAAGAACGCAGTGGTATTTCCAGCGCTATGTTTCTCATCTTCCGGCCGGCGGAGAAATTGTCTTGTTTGACCGCAGTTGGTACAACCGTGCCGGTGTGGAAAAAGTCATGGGATTTTGTAGTGATGATGAATACGAAGAGTTTTTCCGCTCCGTACCGGAGTTTGAAAAAATGCTGGTCAGATCAGGCATTATTTTAATCAAATACTGGTTTTCCATTTCCGATGAAGAACAGCATTTACGTTTTATGATGCGAATACACGATCCACTGAAGCAGTGGAAGTTAAGCCCAATGGATCTGGAATCCCGACGACTTTGGGAACAATACACAAAAGTAAAAGAAACCATGCTGGATCGCACCCATATCCCCGAAGCGCCGTGGTGGATAGTTGAAGCCGATGATAAGAAAAAAGCCCGGCTGAATTGCATTCAACACCTGTTAAGTCAAGTGCCGTATGCCGAAATTGAACATGCGCCAGTCACTTTGCCAAATCGGGTACATAACCCTGATTATTTACGAAACCCTGTGCCTAAGGAGTTGATTGTTCCTAATTTGTACTAATTTTTTAGCAAGAGGCAACCAGCTACTTATAAAGTAACTGGTTGTTTTTTAGCCTGTTAAAACAGCATCCATGCCAACTCAAACACCCTAATCCATGTAATCCCTGTAAACAAGCCATCAAAATTATTAATTCATTGCTTATCGATTAATTTCTATCATGACCATGATTCCGGTCATCGTTAAAATCGAATTTTTGCTCAACCGCAGGCAGCGTTTTACTGAATACCGAAGTACCGTTTATGTCTCTAAAATCAACAGTTAAGGCACGACTACGTTTGTCTATGTTTACATCGCCAAAAAATTGCAGACCGGCGTAAGGGGAAAGGTTAGCTTTGCCAGCTGGCGGTGCTTTTGAAAACACAACTTGTGGCCCAAATGTGCCATCGGTGGTATTCGGCCCAAATGATCCAGCATTTAATGGACCGGCTACAAATTCCCAAAATGGCGCAAAATCTTCTGTGGATTTTTTTGGATCGTAGTAATGAGCGGCCGCGTAATGCACATCGGCAGTTAACCAAACGGTATTGTTAATATGCTGACGTTTAATAAATTTTAACAGGCGAGCTATTTCCAGTTCGCGACCGGCTGCCGGGCCGTTATTGCCATTGGCAACTGCTTCCCAGCGCGCTTTGCCTTGGGCATCCACACCATCGCCAATATTTAAACCAATTGGCATATCCGCAGAAATAACTTTCCAGGTAGCCGTTGAATTCTTCAAGCCATCTTCCAACCAGGCCACTTGTGTGTTACCCAGAAACGCGGTTTGATCACCTTCCTGTGTTTGCAAGTTAGCCGTATTGGGACCTCTATAACTGCGCATATCCAATACGAATACATCTAACAGGTTACCGTAGGAGATTTTCCGGTAAACACGTTCGGATTCTTCAGCATCGTGAGGACGTAAAGGTGCATATTCGTGGAAAGCTTTAGTGGCGCGAGCTATTAAGGTTGGTATATCTTTAACAACATAGCGGGCATCCTTGCTTAAGTCTTTTGAATCTGACCAGTTATTGGCCACTTCATGGTCGTCCCATTGCCAGACTTGCGGTACTTCTGCGTTAAAACGACGGATATTTTCATCCATCAGGTTGTATTTATAGCGGCCACGAAATTCGTTTAAGGTTTCGGCCACTTTGCTGACTTCCGGTGTCACCAGGTTATTCCAGATTTGGCCATTTTCTGCGATTACACTAGGTAATATAGGGCCGTCGGAATATACACTGTCACCGCTTTCAATAAAAAATTGTGGTTGAACTTCACGCATTGCTTCATAGATTTTCATGCCGCCAAAAGCTTCGTTAATGCCCCAACCTTGACCGGCAATGTCTCCACCCCAAACAAAATGGATGTCATCATGCTTTCCAACCGTATGAAAGTGGCCTGTGACCGGCTCACTTTTACCACGTGTGTTAGTTAAATCCTCAAACCAGACTTTAACAAAAACATCCTGACCTTCCGGTAGATCAGTCAAATCTTGTCTGGCAGTAAAATCGCTACTTTCCGTTGCGTAAGGGCCGCGTACAATTTTGGATTGTTGAAATTGCTCGTTAAAAGCGTACTCGATCATCATGCGAGAAGCACGATCAGCCCGGCTCCATACAATAGCGCGGCCATTTGTGACATCACCGATTTGGATGCCTTGCTCCATAACAGGGACGTCTGTAGCGGCCATAGCAGGAGTTGAAAATGCGCTGGAAAAAATAAGCGATGCCGCAGTTACACGGGTCAATACACTTAAACACTTTGCAGGGTTTACTGGGTTTTTGTTAAACCGTTTCATGGCTTTCGCTCCTAACTAGAGATGTTGAGAAGCCCGAATTATTTCAGCCATAAATGACAAGATGATTACGGAATGGTCAATGAAGAACAGCTTGTATGACATTTAATAAAAATTTCATAACTGACTGTTTTTATTTTGGTTATAAACAGGTTCCATAGCGTGTAATTTACATATTGGCCGACATTGTCAGCTCACCACTCAAAATGAAAGCGGAGCCACGTAAATACTAGCCCGGAACATAATTCAAGAAAGTTTGCGCTCGCAATCGTTCAACGGCAAAATTCATAAAAGAACGAACTTAAGCGCAAACTGGAACTCAGAGTACTAAAGTGAAAAATGATTCCAAAAGCGTTCCGAATAACGAAGATAGGATTAATCCCTTATTTAAAATCCGAAAGAAAAGTGTTTAAGCCAGGATATGGGCTTGATAAAGAGTATTAAACGGAGAATGTATTTTAAAAATATGCTTAATTCTAAGGGCTTAAGGTTAAATAGTTAACTGGTCATTGCTCTTTTGCTATGGATCTGCGTTTATTTGAATTCGTAGGCTACTTAAGCGTGACTCCACAAGTTTGATCATCATACAGGGGATTAAAAATGCAAATACGCAAACTTGGCAACAACAATTTGCAAGTGTCGGCTATCGGGTTGGGCTGCATGGGGATGAGTTTTTCCTACGGTCCACCCAAAGATAAACAAGAAATGATTTCATTGCTACGGACCGCCGTCGAACGAGGTGTGACCTTCTTTGACACCGCAGAAGTTTACGGCCCGTACACCAACGAGGAATTGCTTGGGGAAGCACTTTCCCCGCTCCGTGATCGTGTGGTTATAGCCACCAAGTTTGGTTTTGACACCGGGATAGATCCCAGAGGCACTAAAGGCGCACCAGCCCTGAATAGCCGCCCCGAGCATATCAAAGCGGTGGCGGAAGCTTCGTTGAAGCGTCTCAACATTGATGCCATTGATCTGTTCTATCAGCACCGTGTCGATCCGGATGTACCAATCGAAGAGGTTGCCGGTGCCGTAAAAGAATTAATTCAGCAAGGTAAAGTCAAGCATTTCGGCCTTTCCGAAGCCGGCGTCCAGACCATACGCCGTGCGCATGCTGTCCAGCCGGTCACCGCACTCCAAAGCGAATATTCGCTGTGGTGGCGGAGTCCTGAGGCGGAAATCATACCGACATTAGAAGAACTTGGGATCGGCCTCGTCCCCTACAGCCCGCTGGGGAGAGGCTTTTTAACCGGAAAAATCGACCCAAACGCCACCTTCGATAGCACCGACTTCCGTAACACATTGCCTCGCTTCAAACCGGAAGCGCTAAGGGCTAATCAGGCGCTGATTGATTTGCTCGACAACATTGCAGGGCGCAAACATGCAACTCCGGCCCAGATTGCGCTGGCCTGGCTGCTGGCTCAGAAACCTTGGATTGTGCCCATTCCCGGAACCACGAAACTGCATCGTCTGGATGAGAACATCGGTGCCAATGCCGTTGAGCTGACGCCCGAGGATCTTTGTGAAATTGAAACCGCTGCTGCACAAATTACCGTGCAAGGGACTCGCTATCCTGAACAACTGGAGCAAATGACCGGCCGCTGAGTCAGAACATCAAGAAACCACTATAACTTCAACTAAAACCAACTGGAGTAAATCCCCATGTTCAACGCTAAAGCATACTCCGCTGTCAGTGCGACATCGCCGCTGGCTTCCACTACCATTCCTAGACGTGAACCGACCGAACGGGACGTGCAGATTGAGATTCTCTTCTGCGGCATTTGCCATTCCGATCTCCATTCGGTACGTAACGAATGGAACAGCACCATGCCAACGGTCTACCCGATTGTGCCCGGCCATGAAATCGTTGGCCGGGTCACGAAGGTCGGTTCCGCCGTTACCGCGTTCAAGCCGGGGGATCTGGCAGGGGTCGGCTGTTTGGTTGATTCGGACCATACTTGCCCCAATTGCCAGGATAACCTGGAGCAGTTATGTGCCAACTCGGCGTTCACTTACAACTCTCCGGACAAACATCTTGGCGGCGTCACCTATGGTGGTTACTCCGAATCTATTGTTGTCGATGAACGCTTCGTGCTGCATATACCCGCAAATCTCGACATGGCCGGGGTTGCGCCATTGCTTTGTGCCGGCATAACTACCTACTCGCCGATACGACGTTGGGGCGACATTAAAGGTAAAAAGGTCGGCGTGGCTGGACTTGGCGGTCTCGGTCACATGGGCGTCAAATTTGCCCGTGCTTTTGGCGCGCATGTTGTGGTCATCACAACGTCATCAAAGAAGAAAGACGATGCGCTGCGCTTAGGTGCCCATGAAGTCATCGTTTCCACTCAAGCCGAGGAGATGCAACAACACGCAGGCAGCTTCGACTTCATCCTGGATACCATTGCCGCCGATCACGACATCAATGCCTACCTCAACCTGCTCGGCCGTGACGGCAACCTGACGCTGGTTGGCGCACCGGAAAAACCGCTGGCAGTTTCAGCTTTTGCTTTGTTGTTTGGTCGCCGCAGCCTCTCCGGTTCTATTATCGGTGGAATCAAGGAGACTCAGGAGATGCTGGATTTCTGTGGCACACATAACATCACTTCAGATGTTGAAGTGATCCCGATCCAAAAGGTTAACGACGCCTATGAGAGACTGTTGAAGTCGGATGTAAAATACCGATTTTCCATCGACATGGCTACTCTGAAATCAGAATAGACAACCATAAGCAAGAAGAACAAATCGCCGGCGTCTACTTAAGTCGAGTCGCCGGAATTGATTTTCCGGGTTACCACTTTTCTAGCAGCCATTACAGCTTGCCACCATTACAATCAAAAAACCGCTTGAATATGTTCAGCAAATTTATAAACAACAGGGCATAAAAAAGCCATCTTGTAAGATGGCATTAATCTTTAATTTTGGCTCTTTTCGTTAAATAATAACTGGTATGGCGCTATACATAGCTTGGTAAATTTTGAGTTTTTTGGTTTTTTCTGCGTAAAGTACAAAAACTCAATAAGCCCATTGCCAGCAACGCGATAGAAGTTGGCTCTGGAACAGATTCTGCCGCCGCCGTTGTAATGCTAAATGATGCTTCCCTGACATGCTCTTGCCATCCGCCGTATGCTTGCAGATTTGCGAACATCTCAATATTTGCAGTGGTATTTGGGGTCCAGTCGATAGCTCCCATAAAAGCATTAAAACTGAATAAACTTGTCGGATGAGAGCTTATATCATAAGTTTGAGCTGGGTTATCTCCACGTAACAGGTCAGCGACTTTTTCATTATACAAATTCACACCGTTTACAAACAGGCCGATATAAACACCGTTAGAAAAAGGATCATATCCACCCCAACCTTGATCAAATACGATAGCCGAACTAGTTAGTTCCAGTAATGAATTAGTCCCTTGCATTAATTCAATAGTGCCTAGATCTTTAAACCCCCAACTATAATTGTCTATATCTGTAGGTAAAGTCGTTTGGACAATTGGAATGGCATAAGCAGATGTAATGAACACCGCGTTAAGCGCGGCGCATATTGCAATTTTATTTTTGATTTTCAAAATTTAATTCCTTAAATGGTTATTTGAGTTTATCTTTAATTTATTTAATTGCCGCAGGCACTAAATTTGGAAAAAAATAAAGAAGATTCATTTAAAGGTTTTTAGTAATTTAGAACTGTGATTTAGCGCTTCTTTTTCATGGAGAGCATTAGTCAATAAGCTAGAACTGTGACGTATGACTGCTTTTCAAGGTTAACCAGACGTTTATTGAAGATGGTTGGGGGTTTCTTTTGAATCCAGACTGTGAAAACGCCAGAATCCAAATAGAAGTGTTATGAAATGAAATCTTCGATTTTCCGCCAGCCCAATCTAACGTTATTGAGTAGCGTCTATGACGAGTAAAGTGGACAACTGTCAGTTGCTGATTTTATTTTTCACGCTTTGTCAGAGCTTTGGCCGCACCCGCCGCCCAGACAGTGTTGGCAGCTCGATTTGAATCCAGTATTCTGGGTTTATGATCAAGTCCGGGCTGATATAGCTAAGTTATCAGAGTTATTCGCCAATATCCTCATTCCATAAGCCGGGATTTTTCAGAATAAAATCCCGCATCATCGAAATGCATCGATCGTCGTTGCTTATTTGAAGCTCTACCCCGCGTTTTCTAAGCCAATCTTCCGGCCCTCGGAACGTGATATTTTCTCCGATGACGATACGAGGTATTTTATAAAGCAGTGCCGCCCCACTGCACATATCGCATGGCGACAATGTTGAATAGAGCGTTGCATTAGCATATTGATCTGAAGTGAGCCGACCAGCGTTCTCCAGGCAATCCATTTCGGCATGGCGGATGACGCTGTCATTTTGAATACGTCTGTTGTGACCACGACCAACAATTCTGTCATTGATAACAAGCACGGCACCAATGGGAATGCCTCCTTCATTATTACCTAATTGAGCTTCTTTAATGGCTTCTTCTAAGAACTTGACCATAGTTAACTCCCTAAAACATGAATCTTGCTTTGCTTACCCGTGCACTTAACGACGTAAAGTATATAAGTGCCGGGCTGACATTGCCTTCCGTATAGGGAAGACTGTTTTCGATTGTAATACACGATTAGCTTTGACGTATTGTTTGCCATTTAAAATCGTCAAGCAAGTCCAATCTGGCGTTGGATAAAAAAAGTTTAAGCTCCCTCGACATCACATTTTAATTTATTTGTAATTGTTTAATTGTTACCCGGGAACTTTAATATTTATTTGTGTGCCTAACGTTGCAGTTATAGTTAAAAGCAAGTATTGACCCAAGTAATGGTTGCCCCTTTTTTAGCCAGACAACATCTGAATCTACAAAAAACCGGAGCTACTTTAAATTCCTCGCATCTAACCCGCTTACCGCTTTAACCTGCAGCCGATTTTCGGCATTGTTAATTTCAGATCGCCTTAGCAGCTTTCCCGTTTTTTTTATTTATAGCCTTACTGCCGTTTTCAACCACTTTCTCGACTTGTGTCGTTTATATGATTGATACAACACAGCCGCGCTCAACAGCAACCCATAATTTACCAGCCAATACACATGTCACAGAAAATATGCCCCAAAGAAGGGGACGCACCTTTAGAACCAACACATATCCAGTCCACACGAAAAAATTTGATTCAGTCCATTACGAAATTTGCACAACCCAATTATCAAAAAGCTTTATGGCAAATCTCAAATACATTTGTTCCCTACCTGAGCCTGTGGGCTTTGATGGTTTTTAGCGTATTAAATGATTTTCCTTATTGGGTAACCTTACTTTTATCAGTCGTTGCATCCGGTTTTTTAGTACGTATTTTTATCCTGTTTCACGATTGTTGCCATCATTCCTTTTTCCCTTTCCGACGAGCTAACCTGATTTTAGGTTACATCGCTGGCATCATGACCTTTACGCCTTATGAAGACTGGCAACGTACCCATATTATTCATCATGGCTCATCAGGAAATCTTGACCGCCGTGGGGTGGGCGATATTTGGACACTAACCGTAGACGAATATCTAACGGCATCAAAGCTAAAACGCTTTGCTTACCGGAGCTTCCGAAACCCCTTGGTTTTATTTACACTTGTGCCAATATTCCTGTTTTTAGTACTGCAACGCTTTCCAAGTTCCGGAGCAAAAAAACGTGAACGAAACAGTGTGTATTTTACAAATATTGCGATAGTTTTCGTCATTACCATAATGAGCCTGACAATCGGATTTCAGAACTATTTGATAATTCAGTTACCAATCATAATAATGTCTGCCACTGCCGGTATGTGGCTATTCTATGTCCAACATCAATACCAAGATGTTTATTGGTCTCGTGAACAAAGTTGGGATAAGACCCGCTCGGGATTGGAAGGTAGTTCTTACTATAAATTACCGCCTGTGCTGCAATGGATTGTGGGCAACATTGGCCTGCATCACATCCACCATATTAAAGCTAATATTCCCAACTACAATTTACAGCGTTGTCTTAATGAAGTGCCCGTCTTACAGCAAGTTCATCCGTTGACATTAGTTGCAAGCGTTAAATCTCTATGGCTAAATTTGTGGGATGAACAAAAGCAAAAGCTGGTCAGTTTCCGATCGATCAGGATGTTACCGCGCCTTAAAAGCTAACGCTCTGTAATCTGAATACTTGAGTTTCTGCGGAGAGGATTAGGTCAATTTTCGCAGTGGGTTGGCATTTACATTAAGAAATGAGCTCACACTGCTGATCACTTTGCGACATTAAAGTATTTTCACCGAAAAGGAATTTGTCATCGCTACTTGACCCAGCTGGTCTTATAACTGATCCATCATAGATAAAAAATCAGGATAACGATGATAACCTCGGCATTCGCGCACATTGATTTAGCCGTAGTCACCCTGTATAAGTATTAACGATAGGTAGGGGTTTGTTTCGCCTGTCCACCCTGTTATATGTTCTAACTCGGATAGTCTGTTGAATAGCTTATCGCATAGATCGCTTATATCGAGCACCCGGGCTGGCTGCGACCATTTACCTAAATCTTTGCATTACTCTTGCCGTCTTGTGGTGCTGCTTTTTTGAAGCCAAATGTCATTGTTAATTGGTAAAGCAGGTTGTGAAAATTTTGAATGTTGAGGTCAGGTGCCAGAATAAATTCTTAATGAGATACGCGTAAATTAAGAAAATAATAAACACCAAACCCTAACCAGGATACTAGCAACAGCACCCAAGGCAACCAATGTTGTCTATAGACAATGATTTCTTCCACATCCGGCTCATCCGAATCGCTGGTCTTTTCTTTGTGTACAGCTGCTTTTTTGAGTCGTTTATTTAACTGTCTCGCTTTTTCTTTTTGTTGTTTTTTATAAAGATCAATGCCTTTTTGAATACCTTGGGCAATCAATTTGGTTTGTTCTTTAGTTTGCGCCGGACGTTGTATTGCGTTGGCAATTTTCAACGCTTCTTCTTGGGTTTGCTGCGATGGCTTTTGATAACTCTTATTGATCATGTTTTACCCAAATAACTTTTTCAACTGAATCAAACTAAAACACCCATCGGCCAGGTTGGATTCATGTGTGGAAATTAAAGTGCTATTGTATCGCTAATCTAAGTAAGAATTTTTTTATCATAAAAATACCTATTACCATAAACGCCACAGGTTTGAAAAACCTAAATAAAGAGACCGTGCGCAGCAGTCTATGGAAAAGTTTTTTAATTAGATGTAAATGACGAGAAGCAACGCCCAAGATAGCCATAATCACAAACTTGAAACGAACCACCTTATGCCAAACAATACGACTAAGATGCAAACGGCTCTTAAATAACCAAACCCCAATACCACCCCACAATATCAATTGTGGGCGATTTTCGACAAGGATGTATTTTAACCGAAACAAAAGTAAAGATTTTTCAAACCATACACGCCACTTTGTTGATATATCTGAAAATAGTCGTTCAAAGTCCTTACGCTAATATCCACTAATAAGGCAATTTTGTAATTGGATACCCCGCGGCTTTTAAGCCACAATGCTTCAAGGCGCCGACGAACTAACGGGACAGGATGGGTTTTCCGCTCTTTCTTTAAAGTTGCCAGTACTTCTGAAGGAAACTCAATGTATGTTGTCATGATCATTCTCACTTTCTAAGCGCTTTATTGCGCAGATGAGCAATTCAAAAAAATCATACTCAATACAGCTTAAAAAAGAATTAATCCTGTTTGGATAGGCACGAATGCTAAAATGTGAGGTAGGTTGATGAATAAAGTGACAGGCCAAAGGTAATATTTTTATAAGTAAAGAGAATGAGCGACTGGTGATTAAGTCTTCGAATGACCATGAATTAATTACCGGGATGCTCTATATTGATGCGGGATTTATTAAATTCATATTTAACCTACCAGGCCCTTTGCAAGAGCAATGGACGACAGACCAACTTTTCTATTAGCGTGCAAATGGAAAGTTATCCGCAACCTAAAAAACGCTAGTAAGGGGATACTAAAGGGTTTTGATAGAATCCACTAGCGAACAAGGGTTTGCGTCATTTAAAATAGGTTTCCCAATATGTATTTTAGGAGGCCAAACCAATGTCTGACATGATTATCGTGGGAACTCGCAAGGGGACAGTGATTTTTGATCGCATCAATTCTAACTGGCGTCCTCGTCAAATCACCCATGCGGGCATTCCGGTTTGTTATGCGGCGAGGGATCCACGTGATGGAACTTTGTGGGCTTCTCTGGATCATGGTCACTGGGGGCCTAAGCTGTCACGCTCAAGGGATCGTGGTGCGACCTGGGAAGATGTGATGTCAGTTAAATATCCAAAAGGAGCACGCTATATCGTCAAATACCTGCCCACGCCGGATTTTGATCCATCGGCACCGACCGCGCAGCCTGAGTATGCTGATGCAACTGTTTATAAAATATGGAATCTTGCGTTTGGCAATGCAAGTCAACCCGGCAGGCTCTATGCGGGTACGATCCCTGGTGGTTTATTTGTCAGCGATGATGGTGGTGATAGTTGGGAACTCAACCGGCCGCTGTGGAACCACGATAGTCGGGGCGGAGATTTATTCACTGGCGATGCGACCACTGAAAACCGCTGGTTCGGAACACCTGCGAGTATAGATTACGGTGTATTTGAACCAGGCATCCATTCCATCATTATTGATCCACGTGATTCTTGTCATATTTATGTCGCGGTATCTTCAGCCGGTATCTTAGAAACTACTGACGGCGGCCAGACCTGGACAGGACGTAATCGCGGCATGCTTAACGATTACATGCCAAACCCGGAAGCAGAGTGGGGCCATGATCCTCATTTCTTAACAAGCTGCTTTGAGCAGCCTAATAACCTCTGGCAGCAAAACCACTGTGGCGTTTTTTACAGTGATAACGGTGCACAGAGCTGGAATAAGGTTAGTATGCCTGATGTTGGCGTGCATTTTGGTTTTCCGATCGCAGTTGATGCAAATGATGGACAGACTGCTTGGGTTGTCCCGGCACAGGCGGATTCGCAACGTATGGCGATTGATGGCAGTTTATCCATTGCTCGAACGACCGATGGCGGACAGTCATGGCAATCTTTTCGAAGCGGTCTCCCGCAAGATAACGCCTACGATATTATCTTGAGACATGGCCTTGATGTGGCGGGAGATTATTTATGTTTTGGCAGTACAACGGGCAATGTTTATTTGTCAGAAGACCGAGGTGAAACATGGCAATGCCTTGGTAACAATTTACCGCCTATTTATTCAGTGCGATTTGGTTGAACACCATGCCTATCGTCAGAATGACACCGCATCTTTATCAGTTTTTTCCGAAATTGGAGAACCGAACAATTACTGTGCCGGTAGGGTCGGTCGCCGAAGTTTTGAGCGCCGTCAACGAAATTGCTCCAGGCTTTACTGATTACGTGCTGGACGAACATGGTACGCTTCGACGGCATGTGAATCTCTGTATTAATGACACCATAATAATCGATAAAAAAACCCTCTCTGATCGCGTCCCGGAAGATGGGACTGTTTATATTTTTCAGGCCCTAAGCGGGGGGTAGATATTCATAGGCCTTAGAATGGCAAACTGGTTGGTACTGGTAAATATCAGCATAGAAGCTCCAAATTTATGACCGCATTATTTATAAATTTTTTTTACACATCATATTTTTTGAAAGACTTTAGCCGGCTCTAAGCAGGCGTAGGACATTTATTTAGCCTTTATAACCCCCATTAGATCGCATCGATTCGGTCACATCCTTGCCCACCCCACGATAGCCTGTAAAGCAACCGCTTGGATCATACATAGGTTCTCCACTCACCATTAAATATTGTTTTAAGCCGCCGGGATTCGTTCGGCTATACACAAAATCAAGGAATGGTCGTTTTGCTTCCAGATTCTCCGCCAATACTTTTCGCTCGGCTTCATCCCAAGTTGTTCCCTGATCTACCTTTTCCGCCCCTTCCTCGTTAAAGACCAAAATACCGAGCATTTTTTCAGCGACGGGACCAAAAACATTTGTAAAATTTCCAGCCTTGTCCTGTTCCCAGTACCAATCGGACGACAGCTCTGTAAAACGACGAAAACGTGCTTCACTTTCACGTAGTTCAGCGGTCCGTTCCAGTACGGTTTGTTCCAGTATTTGGTTGTGATGTAGAAGTTTTTTATGAAGAAGACGCACTTCCAGCATATTATGGATGCGCGTTTGTACTTCAATCAGGTCAAAGGGTTTAGCCACGAAGTCTTTTGCTCCTGCGGCGAGTGCCTGCAATTTATGGCTGGGTTGGGCGGTGATCACAAGTACAGGCAGATAGTCATTAACCTCGATTTCTTTAAGCCCTTCCATCACTTGAAAACCATCCATTTTTGGCATTTGCAGATCAAGCAGGATAAGGTCATAACGGTTTTTGCGATACAGCTCGCAGACTGCATAAGGATCGCTGGTGGACGAGATACTGCTATAGCCCGAATCACGAAGCATTTCCTCAAGTAGAAGCACATTGGATTCTTGGTCATCAACAATCAAGATGCTGGCGTTAAGGATTTCTAGTTTACTAATCATCGTATTTGTCCGGTTTCGTTGATGTTGATTAATTCAGTTCCAAATGTCTTAGCGCATCGTCCAAGGCAATTAACAACTCATTGACTTTAATGGGTTTGGTTAAATAACGGAAGAATCCTAATTTCAGTCCCTTTTCAATATCGCTAGCCATTGCATTGGCACTCATGGCAATCACGGGAATGTGTTTAGTCATGGGATCTTCACGAAGTAATCTCAGCGCCTGGATTCCGCTGATGCCAGGCAAATTGACATCCATTATCACGATTTCCGGTTGATGAGTGCGTGCAAGTGCAATACCCAGCTTGGCATCATGCGCACTCAACATATGTATATCGGCTCGTTCCTTCAGAATTTGCTCAACAAGCAGCAGGTTGGCGGGGTTATCTTCCACGTAGAGCACCGTATGCAACACGGTATTTTTCTGTATTTTAGGTACAAATTCCCCAAGGTTTGCATTTTCAGCGGCAAGCTCAAGTTGCGGCATCATGTTTTGGTTTAGTTCGATCCAGAACTCGCAGCCTTTTCCAACTGTGCTATCCACCCCGATTTTACCGCCCATTAGCTCGACCAATTGCTGAGTGACCACTAAACCTATACCAGTGCCTTCTTCATTACCGGACTCTTGTCCGAGCCGGTTAAACGGCTGAAACAGTTGCCCCAGCATTTCTGGATGCAAACCCGCGCCGCTGTCTTTGACAGTGATGCGTAGTTGTCCCGTGCTATTGGCAGAACACGCCACGTCAATTGTGCCATGCTCACAGTTGTATTTGATCGCATTGGAGAGCAGATTCAGCAGAACCTGCTTTACACGGGTTCGATCGGCATGTATAACCCACGTGTTGTCAATGGGAAGAATGGTCAGCTTAATGTCACGTTGTTGTGCCAGTGGTTCGATCATGGTTTGGCATTCACGTATCACACTACTCAGTAACACCGATTCCAGTGACAGTGATAGCTTGCCTGACTCGATCAAGGCGAGATCGAGGATTTGGTTTATCAGTTCCAAAAGATACCAACCCGCTTTCAGAATTTGTTCTATCTTCATCAACTGAGAGGGCGTCGGTGGAATTTTACTGGCTTCCAATAACTGGGCGAAGCCGAGGATTGCATTTAGCGGCGTTCGCAGTTCATGGCTCATGCTCGACAAAAATTCAGATTTAGCCCGATTGGCTTTTTCTGCATCGGCAATCGCCTGGTGTAATTTTAATTCGGCAACTTTTCGCTCGGTAATGTCGCGAGCCACTTTGGAAGCGCCGATGACTTCCCCGGACAAGTCCTTAATCGGAGATATGGTTACGGAAACATCAATACAAGTTCCATTCTTGCGTAAGCGCACCGTCTCAAAATGTTTTACGGATTCACCTCGACTAATTGCAGCAAGAATTGTACTTTCTTCAATTTTACGCTCGGCTGGTATTAATCGTTGCATAGGCTGTCCTATCATTTCGGCAGCAGAATAGCCAAACAACGATTCTGCTCCTGCGTTCCAACTGGTGATAATACCCTGCAAATCTTTGGCAATAATCGCATCGTCTGATGATTCAACGATGGCTGCAAGCCGGAGTTTCTCCAGTTCGGCGAGTTTGCGTTCGTTGACGTCCTGCATTACCCCGTTCATGCCGATTACCGTGCCGTCCTCCGCATAGTTACCTCGGCCAGTCATGGCAATCCAACAGAAGCCGTCTTCTCGCTTCACGCGGTACTCGTTACGGTAATCAGTATGTTCAAGAAGTGCTTTATCCCAGGCCGTACGTGCCAGTACGGCATCCTCTTGGCTTAAGCGTTGACGTAACTGCGCCCGCGTAACCAGAAGATTCTCCGGGAATCCGAATATGCGGGCGGCCAGGTGCCCTAGCGACACTTGATCCGTCGCTGCATTCCAACTCCAGTCGCCCAGTTTTCCGGCATCCAGAGCAAGTTGAGCGCGTTCATGAAGTCGTTTCTGCTCGGTTTCATTATGGATACGCGTGGTTATATCGCGTGCAGAGCAATAAAACAGTTGATCTTGGACAGACGTTGTAACACTCCATGAAAACCATCGATAAGATCCGTCTTTACATAAGTAACGATTTTGAAAATTGGCAACATCGCCACCGTTAATAAGCCTGTCAATCTCCGATTGAGAAACTTGCCGGTCATCGGGGTGAATAATTTCGATAAAAGGTTTAGCAAGAAGCTCCGCAAGCGTGTAACCAAGCGTTTTTTCCCAAGCCAAGTTCAGATTTTTGAAGTATCCGTCAAAGCCAACTACTGATAACATTTCTTGCGAAATCGCAAAAAACCGAATGCTTTCATCGGCTAAGCGTTTGCTGACCGTAATATCCCGCAAAATGCCAGTTAAAAAATGTTCACCATTTATCCACATTTCGCCAATGGCTATTTCCATCGGAAAAATGCTGCCATTCTTGCGCCGACCTATAACTTCGCGTATGGAACCAATAGCTTGTGACTGATCGTTTTTGTTGCTAACTAACAGATAGTGTTTAACAATGTCTTGATCAAGCCCAGTCAATAACAGATTGAAGTTTTTCCCTGTGAGTTCCTCGGTTGGATAGCCAAACAACTTTTCGGTGGCCGGATTGAGTGTCTGGATACTGTGATCATTACTACGTATGGTTATTATGCTGTCTACAACGGTATTAACTATGGCGTGAACTAGCGCGTTGCTATCATGCAACGCTTGCTGCAAGGCATATTCTTTGGTGACATCGCGAAAAACCAAAATGGCCCCAACAATTTTGTTATCTATGCCTAGAATCGGTGCGCAGCTATCGGCGATATCGCTCTCGTGTCCATCACGGGCAATAAGTACGGTGTGGTTGGCCAAACTTTGAGTAGCCCCGTTTTTAACAGCATCCATAACAGGTATGAAAGCCGGGTTACGTGTATCTTTATTAACAATTTTAAAAACATCTACAATAGGACGCCCCAACGCCTCTGCTTGCGTCCAGCCAGTCAACTGCTCAGAAACAGGATTAACAAAGGTGACGCGACCTTCGGCATCGGTGGCAATTACGGCATCACCGATCGAGTTGAGTGTAACCATCAGCTTTTCTTCGCTAATCCGCAAATTGAGGTTAGTTAACTGAAGTTGTTCATTGATATTTTCCTGAACCTCAAGCAAATGCTGCGTTTCAAGATGTACCAGGTTTTTGAGTCGTTGATGCGATTCCCGATAAATAAAGTAAGTAAACGCAATTACAAACAGTGCCAAAAACAGGCTAGTGGCAACGATCAAGTAAAACACTTGTTTCATGTTCGCTTGTAGTTCGGTATCTTGTTGCACCAGCAGTCTTTCTTCTGTTTGGATGAAGCCAGCGACTTTAGCCCGAATCATATCCATCAACCGCTTACCCTCCCCATTGGCGACAGCTGCTTGGACTGCGGCTAAATCCTGGTGGCGGCGTAATTCAATTACCGTGGCTAATTCAGCTAGTTTGGCATCCACCAACGGTTTTAGATTGGTTAGATGTGTTTGAGCGGCACTGTTCAAGGTAAGTTGACGCAGTTCCAGCAGATGGCCGCTAATGTGGTCACGCACCTTCAAATAAGGTTCCAGAAAGACTTCGTTACCGGTCAGCGCATAGCCGCGCTCGCCAGTCTCGGCATCTCTTAATTCAGATAGTAAGTTGTCTGCTTGTTTTATTACCACCAGGGTGTGCATGTGGATTTCAGCAGATGTCTCGCCTATTTTAAAAGCTCTAAACGATGCGATTACCACTACAACCACTAATAGTATGACTAGACCTGCAGAAGGAACAGCCATTTTTTTTAGGATATTTTTCAATTAAACTTTAGCCTACACCATATCGATGCGATAGTTGTAACAGGTGGGAACGGAATTTTTTCAGACATCATAAGACTTGCTGCAAAATGAGTTGGAGGCGCCGTGTCTGATAACATAACTATCAAACACATAAACCTCTGTGCGCTAACGAACATTAGGTTTGAAATTCATCATTCATATGTATTTATCAGGGAAACCCCTACCCGCTGAGCTAATAACCCAATTATTAACAATTAGGCTCCTCTACGTACCCTGCTCTTGCATTAACTGGAAAATTATTTACGACTTTTTCAGCATAAAGTAAGCGTTGAAATTCTTTTTTAACTACGTGGTAGCATTCACAAGTACGCGATTCCAATCCCTTATGATCGATAACGGTGATGTGACCCCGACGGTAACTAATCAATCCCGAGAGCTGCAAATTCCCCGCAGATTCTGTAATACTTTCACGCCGCACACCCAGCATGATGGCTATCAGTTCATGGGTCATAGTCAATTCATTCGCAGGTAATCGATCATTGGTTAACAATAGCCAACGACACATTTGTTGTTCTATTGAATGGTAGCGATTGCAAACTGCCGTCTGGGACATCTGAGTCATTAATGCCTGAGTGTAACGTAACATCAATCGCAACATTGGCCCTGCGCGATTGAATTCTTCGATCAACAAGCCCTTTTTTAGCCGGTAACCGTAGCCCGATGTCTGTACTGTCGCCATGCCGGGGGTGGTATTACCGCCCAGGATCAACGAAATCCCGACCATGCCTTCAATACCTACCCCTGCAATTTCTGCCGACGCTCCACTTTCCATGACGTAATGCAGGGAAACGATTGCAGACGTCGGAAAATAGGCATAGTGCATCTGAATATCGGAATCATAAAGCACTTGACCCAATGGCATCACAACCAGCTCCAGATGGGGCGCTATGCGCGCAAATATATCCGCCGGAAGAGTTGCAAGCAGCTGGTTTTGGTTAGGGTTATGCAGTGTGGATTGATTTGCTACCATTTTTGCCTCAGGGGAACACAACCGAATAGGGTGAAATGAAAAAACAAAAAAGGTGGAAAAACGTAGGCGGGGAATCAACTTGTTAGTTATTGTGCTTAGTTATAACACAATACTACAAGCATGGGTATTTAGATTGATCAATTTATAAAATACACAGGTAATAATCCATCAAAAGACAATAAAATACAACTGCTTACAAGAGTCATATTTTTGATCAGGCGAGCAGATCAAATGGATGTTGTGTATATCAAATAGTAGTTTACAGGTTTAGGGGACAGAGAGCTTTGCAAAACCCCAGTTTCGAATATTTATTTTGTTTTTAGCTGGTCGATTAAGCGAACTTCATATCAAACTACACCAATACCATAGCAAGTCCAACCACGCTTGAGGAGAACAATAATGAAAAATCATCATATTTTGCGATGGCACCTGGAATAGCGCTGATCAGCATATTCGTTCTATCGACCAATAAGAGCAACGACCTTGTCCTACCAATGCGGAATATACACTTTGTGCTGTTATAGGTTTTGCATACTGCTTAGGTTAACTTTGAAGAGTTCTTTGCAATTGCCCTCTCCCGAAAATTTAAGTTTTTTATTATCATAGGCTTAAAATTCTTAATAGTGACTTTTCAAAGTCCTTGAATAATCAAAATGGCTTGCTTTGCACTTGGAGATTAAGGATGACTTGATGTTACCTGTGTTGACGCGCGATCTTTTTGCAAATTATGGCCAAGCGGGGTTGGTTAAATTTAAGTGCCTCATGAATATTAAATTTTAGGCAGCTATCTATATAAATCTCAGTTTAAATTTTAATGAAGCAAATAAGTCAGGTTACCTAGAGTAGTAATCGTTATGTCTCACTTCGTGTGTCGCGCTACTAAACAGAAATCGATGGTTTAAAATACATCTGTAACGCTGCCAAATGAAGACCGGAATTTAATTTCGGGCAAAAGACAAGTGGAAGTCCTCTAGTCCAGCGAGTTTTTGTACAACACCATACATGCCGGAAATTGAAGGTTTAGCATTATTTTTTATTGGAATGGCGACAAAATGCCATTTTTGCTTGTTATTGGTGGCACCTATGGTGAGTGATCCCCAAGCAATCTCGAATTCGCAATCCTTTAATAGACGTTTTAAAGTTTCCAGATCCGGCTCAGCGTTTGGTTGAAAAGTTAAGCCTATGGTTATTGCATGGCGGGAAGGCAGCCAGCGTTCCAGTTTTGAAATCCACATCATGACGATAGCCGACATCACTGATAACAGTATGGCAGCGGCATAGAATCCAACACCAACCATTACCCCAATGGCAGATGCCGTCCAAATAGACGCAGCCGTGGTCAGACCGCTGATGGTAAAGCCATCTTTAATAATAACCCCTGCTCCCAGAAAACCTATGCCGGTAACGATGCCTTGAATTACTCTGGTGACATCGGGTGTGCCAGTTGTGTGAGTATGTCCACCAAACCAAAGCTCTGGATATCCGACGATTACCGTTAACGCTGAGGAGGCTAGGCAAACTAAGCCATAAGTACGCATTCCTGCGGCGCGGCCATGGTAGGAGCGTTCGTAGCCGACTAACAAACCCAGTAGCAAAGCACCTAACAGGTTAAAAAACACTACAATGTTGGCTTCAACAATCGGTAAAGACCAGTACGCAGCTAATGATTCCATGGAAAGTGCTGTCATTAATGGCTCCAGGTTAGACTTTAAGAGGTTGATGAAAGGTAAGTGTAATGAACTTTGGTTCTAAGCAAGTGTAGTTGTCAATTGTTGGGCTAGCAATGTGAGTTCATTTTATCTATGGATGTGTTGCCGCCGGGCGCGCATATTGACCGCAACGATGAAATCAGGTTGACTTGCCTGCTAAACGTTATTTCCTTATCTCCCGGTACTGTACTTCAGTCGGAAAATAACTGGGATAAGTAAAACTATTTTTGGTGATTGTCGCTTATCAGGGATGTAATTGGCGTACTCGCTGTTCAAGCGAAATAATTGGGTGCGGGGGATTATTCATATATGCAAACTATATAAATGCAAACTTCCAGCCATTAGAGCTATTGAAAGCCGAATATTGAGTAGTATTGATAAAATTATGGAGCAATCAACCATCAATGCTATTATTAAGGCAATTGATAATTTCTTGTTTCTAATTGTAGTTAACACATTTGAACATACCTGCCAAGCAATTTACCTCGTTTCACTTAAATCTAGTTTTAGCTATCTGGATTATTTTGATTACAGGTTGTACGAGTGTAACCAAAATTACGCCACCAGAAGCTAAACCAGTTATATCGCCCGTCATCAATTATGCTTTAAGCTTAAAAGGCTCACCTTACCGTTGGGGCAAAGCATCACCGCGCGAAGGTTTTGATTGCAGCGGTTTTGTTCAGCATGTTTATAAGCGACATGGAGTTCATTTACCTAGAACCGCGCGAGAAATGGCTGACTCGTTGCCGGAAATTAAAAAAAATGAGCTTCGCTCCGGCGATCTGGTATTTTTTGATACAAACGGTCATAAGTATTCACATGTTGGACTTTTGGTCAAAGACGATGACTTTATTCATGCGCCTAACCGCCGCATAGGTAAAGTCATAATGTCCAGCCTTAATAACCGCTACTGGCGAAAGCACCTTACCGGCGTGCGCCGTCCAAGGGTACGTTAGGGATTACATAATATATATCAATGGAATTTTAATATATTGAGTGCCATATTGATTGAAGTCGGTATGGGCAAACCAGATGACGCATTAGAAGGGTTGACATATGATCCGAATCCACCACACGAAATTTAAAAATTAAGGCGGAATATTAACGTATAAGATCGTCCCGAAACCGACTTCACTTTTATATGACATTGCTGATTACTGGCGCCAAGGTCCGAATCATACTTGAGTGTAAATCGCGTGAAAGGTTAACTAATCGAATTAGCTGTATGCTTGTCTTAAATGAAAGAAGCCGTTTTTTGGTGGTAGCTTTACTAATGCTGTTACCACCAATAGAATGACTATACTTAATCTACCTCAACAAATGAGAGCCTGAATCCCGATGTCAGAAAATTTCTCTGCAAATGTAAATTGCGATTCGGATATTGGCTCGTATGAAGCATTTGATATCCGAAACTATCGCAAGCTAGTTGAGCATATGCTTAATGGAGTTGCATATTGCAAGATGCATTATAAGAATGGACACGCTATTGATTTTATCTACCTCTATACCAATCCAGCATTCGAACAATTAACAGGTCTGAAACAAGTTATAGGTAAACGTGTTTCTGAAGTCATCCCCGGTATCGTAGATTGTAGTCAACAGTTATTTGATGTTTATAGTCGTGTATCAATGGGGGCAGAGCCGGAGAAGTTCGAAATTTTTATAGAATGTCTCCAAGCGTGGTTTTCGGTATCAGTCTATAGCCCCGAACCTGAATATTTTGTTTCTATTTTTGATAATATTACCGAGCATAAACAAGCCAAAGAAACGCTGATCAAGAGCGAACGTCAGCTTCGTATGTTTCGTCATGCCAATGCCCACGCGCAAGACATGCTAGCGTTCATTGATCGGAATGGTCGATATGTTTATGTAAGTCCTAGCGTGAGTGAACAGACAGGGTATACCGAAACCGAGCTCTTAGCGCTAAAAGTTACTGACGTAAATGTTGGGCTTAATCTCATTCGTTTCAATGCGTTGATTGATGCCCTGCAAAACCAAACCGTGCCGCCATTCGAGTCTCAATTTCGCTGTAAAGACGGGTCGACCTTTCCTGTAGAGATTTCACCCTCTCTCATTAACTTCGAGGGGGAACCTTATGTTTGCGGGATTGCAAGGAATATTACCGAACGTAAGCTTAATGAAGCCAAATTAGCCGAACAAACCATGCAACTTCATGAAAACAACCGGCAAAAGGATCAGTTTCTAGCGATGTTGGCCCATGAACTTCGAAATCCATTAGCTCCAATTCGTAATGCTATTGAAATCCAGAAGCAGGCGGATATTGCTCCGTCCCAAGTACACTGGTGCACCAATATCATTGACCGGCAGCTAAACCAGCTAACCAAACTGGTAGACGACCTACTAGATGTCTCTCGCATTGAACGCGGCATGGTTGAACTCATGACAGAAGTGGTTGATATACGAGACTTTATACAGTTAGCTGTAGAAACTAATCAACCTTTAATCGACAGTCGTAAACAATCATTCACACTGATGTTACCACCGGAGCCGATTTGGGTTGAGGGTGATCGGATACGGCT
>Ga0066448_1000080_pt1 | contig 45820 bp, 37 predicted proteins | sample LakWasMet70_HOW9_2_FD_59536 | JGI IMG/M metagenome (GOLD analysis project Ga0066448, IMG submission 59536) | Freshwater sediment methanotrophic microbial communities from Lake Washington under simulated oxygen tension - Sediment Metagenome 70_HOW9 | ecosystem: Environmental > Aquatic >...
CTGAATATTGCCTTATTTAGAGAAAGTGAAAGCATTTCATTTTCGCCGATTATTAATAATATTGCCTTAACCGAAGACCAGTTTACCCAATTATCCCAAGAAGAACGGGAAAGCTTTCATCATCATGTTGAAGAATTGGAAGAATTTTTAAGTAATGAATTACTTGAGCTGCCACAATGGCGGCGCGATACCGTAGAAAAGATAAAACAACTGGACAATGACACCATTGCCCTGGTCATAGAGCCGTTGTTTGCAGAATTGATGGACAAATACCAGAACATTGATGATGTCATAACCTATCTGACTGAAGTTAAGACAGACCTTAACACCACTATTGCCGACCACTTTATGTTGCAGCGGCCTTTAGAGCTAAGAGAAATCAATGCTCAGCGAGCACTGTTAACCGAACAATACGCGCCCAATGTGCTTATCGACCATAAATTGGAAAATGGCGCGCCGATGGTTTATGAATCCCATCCTATCTATCAAAATTTGTTTGGACGCATTGAATACATTACCGACCAAGGCACATTAGTCACCAGTTATCGAAAAATCTGCGCCGGCTCATTGCATAAAGCCAATGGCGGCTACTTAATTTTGGATGCCGAAAAAATATTGACCTATCCGTTTGTCTGGGATGCCTTAAAACGGGCCTTGCAAACCGGCCGCATCGAAATTGACTCGCCTTATGCTGAAATCGGCGTCAATACGATGAGCTTAAAGCCCGAAGTTATCCCTTTAAATGTAAAAGTCATATTGGTTGGCCCGCCTGACATTTATTATTTACTGGAAGAAATGGATAGCGAATTTAATGAAATGTTTAAAGTTTTGGCTGACTTTGACGACTACATTCCGCGCACCCAGGAAACCATGCAGAAATTTGCCTTGTTAATGGTCAAGCAAGCCAAAGACGCTGGCACCCTACCCTTAACACAATCATCCATCGAGTGCCTGATGGAGCATAGCTGCCGACTAGCCGAGCATCAGCAATATTTTTCCGCCCGAATTAACGATAGCCTGGAAGTCATCGGTGAAGCCAATTTTTACAGCCAGCGCGCTCAAGCTAAAGTCATTGACCGAACCCATATCGAACAGGCTCTGGCAGCCAGAGAATACCGAAATGGCCGCATGTCCCAAACTATTCTTGATGATATGCTGGACGGAATCATTCTGATTGATACTGATGGTGACGCTATTGGTAAAATTAACGGCTTAACTGTTTTAGAAGTCGGCGGCAGCAGCTTTGGCGCACCAGCACGCATCACTACCACTGTTTATCCCGGCTCGCGCGGCATTGTGGATATAGAGCGCGAAGCTGAACTGGGACAAGCCATCCATTCCAAAGGTGTGATGATTTTAACCGGGTATTTAGGCCACTGCTACGCTCAGCAATTTCCACTGGCCATATCAGCCAGCATTGCCGTAGAACAATCTTATGGCTATATCGATGGCGACAGCGCCTCTTTAGCGGAACTTTGCTGCCTGATTTCAGCGCTAACCCGTGTTCCCATTAAGCAAGCCTTCGCGGTTACTGGCTCCATCAACCAATATGGCGAAGTTCAAGCCATCGGCGGTGTTAATGAAAAAATCGAAGGTTTTTTTCGTCTTTGTCAGGCTAGAGGTCTAAACGGGCAACACGCCGCCATTATCCCCGTCGCAAACAAGCGCAACTTAATGCTTAAACAGGAAGTCATTGACGCCGTCAATCAAGGCTTATTTTCAATTTATGCCGTATCAACCGTCAATGAGACGCTCGAACTACTAACTGGCCAACCTGCTGGTGAAGCAGACCAAGAGGGCAACTTTCCAGAAGGCACCATTAACTTTACGGCAATCTACAGGTTAAAAGAAATTTCCGACTTGAGTTCGGACGAAGATAAGGAAGAGGGGGCTTAATTTTCTGCCTTTTAATAAATTATGCCGGAGACCAATCTTTAAAGCAGATAAACTCCGGTAATTGGGTTATCAATTCCAATAGGTTTTTATTTAAAACCCTCATCCTTACCCTCTCTCGTTGATGTAGTAGCGATATGAGAGCTTACTGGGATTGGCGTATGACATGGGCGACGCCAACTGCCAGTGGGATGAACAATACATATGTCGAATCAACAGCAAACGCTAATGATCCGACAATGAGTTAAGTTTTGTGTATTTGCGCAACGGTTAATAACGCTGCTTAATAGCCTGCGCTAACTGATGCACAGCCATCGCATATTTATTGCTGTTGTTGTACCGCTTTATTACTTTAAAGTTAGGAAAAACCTGCCAGTACTCATTACCTTCATAAGTACTTAATTCAATTATTGATTCATCATCGGCGGGAGCAGCAGGCTTGGTAACCGGATGATTAAAACTCCAGCCGTTTTTTGAAAAATAATGCGCTACGCTGCCAATTGCATCTTTAGGGCTCCATAAATCACGCCGACCATCCCGATCAAAATCCACGGCTAATTTACGAAAGCTGCTAGGCATAAACTGCCCCAAGCCCATCGCACCAGCCCATGATCCCACTGGCTTTCGTGGCTCAAAGCCTTCTTCTTTAATCATAAGCAAAAAGTTTTCCAGTTCTGAGGCAAAATATTTGCCACGGCGCGGAGTGTCAAAAGCCAATGTGGTTAACGCATCAAAAATACAGGTTTTACCTATGTTTTTACCAAAGTAGGTTTCTACGCCAATAATACCAACGATGTATTCGGGATCAACACCATAAGCCTGACTGGCTTTTTGGATGGCGTCTGCATTATTGTGCCAAAATTCCACGCCATTACTAATGTGATCATCCGTTAAAAATTTATCTCGGTACCGAGTCCAGCTACCAACTCTTGGTTTGCTTGGGCTGTTTGAAGGCCCGGGACTTTCCAGTTTGATAACGGAATCCAACCGGCGAGCCTGAGAAAACAAGCCATTTAAGTAGCCTTCTGAAAAGCCATGTTTTTGCACCATATGCTGGATAAAAGCTTTAACTTCAGGATAATCGGCGTAACTGCCTGACACGTTGTTGCTGGAATAATCCGAATCACTGCCCCGACTGTATTCAGAGGGGTTAAACTCTGGATTATAGCGCGGTGTGGAAGTCACTTTTGGTTGCTTAGGTTGCTGAATTGGCGCAACAACAATCGGCTGATTTTGTTCCGGATATTCACTTTGGTAGGTTTCAGGCTCGCTGGCACAGCCCACCAGAAATAGTGCTACTGATAATTGTATTGCGTGTTTCAATCGTGCCTTGTTCACAAGCTTGTCTCTAAATTTAAGGGTTGCGTTAACGGTATGGCAGTCATTTGGTTACAAATGAAAGTTATCCACTTCTAGTTGGTATTTTAGCGCGGATAAGATAGATTAGTTTTGATTTTTGCACTCTTCAACTCCAAAATGAAAATAATTCAACATTGGCTTAAAAATATAACGCATGTGCCCTCGCCTAACTGTGATGACAGAACTGATTCAGACGATATTTCGCTACTGGTAATCCATTGTATTAGCCTGCCACCAGCACAGTTTGGTCATAAATACATCAATCAGTTATTCTGCAACCAGTTAAACGCCAATGACCACCCTTACTTTGAACAGATTCATCAATTAAAGGTTTCGGCGCATTTACTTATTTGCCGAGACGGCAATTGCATTCAATACGTACCATTTAATAAACGTGCATGGCATGCGGGAGTTTCAAGTTACAAGGGTCGTGAACGCTGCAATGACTTTTCCATTGGCATTGAATTGGAAGGCACCGAAGATATTGCTTACACCAACCAACAATACAAACGCTTGGCACTGGTTATAAAAGCATTACTCAAAACCTATCCCACTCTTTCAATTGATCGAATAACCGGCCACAGCGATATAGCTCCAGGTCGAAAGACGGATCCAGGTCATTCATTTGATTGGGAAAAATTACACACCTTGCTACACGCTTAACAGACAAAATTTATTTATTTGTTATTGATTGATTTTAATAATATTCTTAGAAAAGCCAGTTAGGTTAAATGTATGCAAACTGACAGGCAGTAACTGTAATTAACACTTTCTCTAAGAGGTAACACAGATGGATGCACAACAAATACTAGACTTATTATTGAATTCGGGCCAAGAGCTGGTCAATAAAGGCAAAGCCATTGCCGATGAAAAACTGAACTTACCTGAAAACCAGGCAGAAAGGGACGCAATATTTGATGGCGCAGGCAAAGGCGCTGTAGCAGCCAGTGCAATTGCCTTATTACTGGGCACTAGCGTTGGCCGCAAACTGACCGGGGCTGGCATTAAGCTGGGCAGCTTAGCTGCAATCAGTGGCGTTGCCTACAATGCCTTCCAAAAATGGCAAAGCCAACAGGCCACACCAGTAGCGAACGCTGGCACGCCTGCGCCTGAATTAACGGGTGCCGCCGTTGACCAACGCAGTAAAGTCTTATTGGTTGCGATGATTGCCGCCGCCAAAGCCGATGGCGTAATAGATGACAACGAAAAAGCCTTAATTTCGCAACAATTGGCAAAATTGAATACTGGCGGCGATACTGCGGCATTATTAGCTGAAGAACTTGCAAAACCATTGGACATCAAGGCTGTCGCTGCTGGCGCTGACTCACCAACCACCGCCTCTGAAATTTATTTAATTTCACGAGCTATTTTGGATTTGGATAACGAGCAAGAGCGCGCCTATATTGATCAGTTGGCTAAAGAATTGGGCTTAGCACCTGATTTGGTCGCTCAGTTAGAAAGCCATCTTAAAGCGTAGATCCAAATAACACACGGCTCAATGGATTGAGCCGTGTGTATTGTGCATTTAATCACTTCATTATAAAATGCACACCGCCTGCAAATGCCTATCAACAGCAAGCAATGGCTTTCTTTGAGGGTGCGTTAATAAACCTGCCCACTACACAGGTAGCATAGCAGTCAGATCACTCGGCCTATCAACAACTTAAGGCTGCAATAATTTCTGCAAATTAGGCTGATTAACCAGCTTATCCGCTGCCAACAAGCCAATCTGCTGACCTTTGCTTGGAAAGCTATAAGCCAATAACGCAGCCAATTCGGGATTCGGGTCATCATAGCCAACCAGCACATAGCCGTTGGGATTCTGCCCAGCCCAAACGCGCAGTTTGTTAAAATCGGGAATAATCGCAATTGGTTGGGTTAATCGACCAGTAAATTGAAACTGACCATGATATTTGCCGACAAAATACGCTATCGGTCGATTTTCCTGCATAAAGTTAGCAATTTGCCGGGCGACTGGCTGGGTATTGTAGCGGGAGGCGGTGATTGCAAAAAAACCACTGGATGCTGTTAGCAACAATGTCATAACGGCGATACAAATATAGAATAGCGATTGCTGTGCATCCTGGGCTTTTAACAAAGCCAAAACCAGTAGAACAATCAGCAACAAACCACCCCAAATCGGCGATACCAATGATAATTCGGCGCGCCAGTGAAACTGGTTATTTAAACCAGGCAATAACATCAAAACCAAGGCAACAATAGCCAAGACCGCCATAATTGCTACATGGGCGCGTTGCCACTTAATGGAATTACTCACATTATCAACGGTTCTTGCCAATATCAATGCTAACGCGGGTAACAATGGCAATAGATAATGGATGCGTTTACCGCTGACCAAAGAAAACGCGATAAACACGGGAATCGTCCAGGCCACGCAAAAACGCAAACCAGAATCGGTAATACTTAAACTTTTAAAACCTAGCCAAAGTGGTTTGTAAAATAACCACGGCAAGAGCAGCAGTGGCAGCAATTCCAAATACCAGTAAACCGGTAAACGATGAGCGAAGGATTTCACAATCCGGCCACTGGTCTGGCCTAAAAATATAGCGTTGCGATATTCTTCGCCACCTGAAAACCCTGCCGGTATAGCCCAGCATAAGGCAATTCCCGCACCAGCTAATACAGACAATATCAGACCGATGTACCATCTGCGCCACGAAAACACATCTTCTCGCGCAGCTCGCCACCAAGGCGCTAATAACGCTACCGGCAATAGATGCAACAAAATGACTGGCCCTTTTGTGAGCACGCCGCCGCCAATAGCAACGGAAAGCAGTAACCAGTTTTGTATGGTTAGCGTGGTATTAGCCAACTTGATGATGCTGTAAATACCTAACAACACAAAAAAGGCCAGCATCATATCAAACATGGTCAATGTGCTATACACCATCCACATTGCTGATCCCAGCAACATAAATGGCGTTAATTCCGGCAAGTTTGTGCGTGCAGGCCATAAAGCTTTGGCCACTGCCCCGGACAACAATAAGGCGGCCAAGGAAAATAGCGGGGAAATTACTCGAACCGACCAGTCATTTACACCAAACAGCCACCAGCTTAGCTGCATCAACCAAAATAGTAACGGCGGTTTGTGGCTGTAAGTTTCACCATTGAGGTGCGGCACTAAAAAATCGTGCCTTAGCCACATTTCCCAGGCTACTGTGGCATATCGAGTTTCATCAATAGGAAATAGTGGCCGAATGGCTAAACTGACACCAACCAGGACGGCCCATAACAGTACTATCCAATACTTGGCAGGGAGTAAGTGATTCATAGACTGGGTTGTCTGATTTATTCTGAATTTAGCTTTCTACGTTCAAAGATAACAAAATACATGTTACGGAAGTAGATAAACAGGCCGGTTAATTGGCCTACTATAAAGACAGGATCTTGCTTGTGTATGGCGTAAGCCAACAGCGTTACACCACCTGCGATACTGAAATACCAAAAAGCAACCGGGAAAACACTTTTTTTCTCTTTTTCGCTTTTTATCCACTGAACAATAAAACGAGCTGAGAATAATCCTTGTCCAATAAAGCCAACGGCTAACCAAATTGTTTCTTTATCGATAATCAATTTCTTTTGCCTCTGCCAGTTTTGCGCGTTTTTGTAACCAAATCACGCCAGCTATATCTGTAATACCAGCCCAAAGCCGATCCAGGGTGCCGTAATTGGAACTGCCATGACTTCTGGCTCGATGACTTACTGGCTCTGAAATAACCTGACCGCCAGCCCTTAAAATTAAGGCCGGTAAAAAACGATGCATGTGATCAAAATAAGGCAACTCTAAAAACTTTTCTCTGGAAAAAACTTTTAAGCCACAACCAGTATCCGGCGTGTTATCACCTAATAATTTAGACCTGACACCATTAGCTACCTTGGAGGAAAACAAGCGCCAAGCAGAATCGTAGCGTTTATTACGCCAGCCAGCCACCATAGCCAAATTCGGGATTGTGGTTTGTTGTTGAACTAACACGTCATACAGCCGAGGTATGTCGGCAGGGTCGTTTTGACCATCGCCATCCAAGGTGCCAATAAAAGGGTATTTTGCGGCCTTTACGCCAGTATGCACGGCGGTGCTTTGTCCACAACTGCGAGCATGAGTGATAACTCTAAGAGTTTTAAATTCGTGCGTTGCTTGTTGCAATATCTGCTGGGTCTCATCTGAGCTACCATCATTGACATAGATTATTTCATATGCCTTGGCATCAACCATTGCCGCAGCAATTTCTCTAATCAACGGCAGGATGTTATCAGCTTCGTTATGAACAGGAACTACAATGGATATGTTCACGTCTTAACCTAAATGTAAATGAACAAAAAAGGGCTGCATTCTCGCGAATGTAGCCCTTTCTTCAATAAGGGCAACAATCTGCTGCCCGTAATGATGTAAACGATTAACGTTTTGAGTACTGAGGACGTTTTCTGGCTTTGTGCAAACCAACTTTTTTACGTTCAACAATACGAGAATCGCGGGTTACGTAACCTGCTTTTCTTAGCGGAGGGCGTAATGCTTCATCATATTCCATAAGAGCGCGGGTTAAGCCATGACGAATAGCACCAGCTTGTCCAGATGGCCCGCCACCTTTAACGATTACATTGACGTCAAACTTACCGACCATATCAACACACTCAAGTGGCTGACGAGAAACCATTTGATCCGTTTTGCGACCAAAATACTCTTCAAGGGTTTTTTGGTTAACTGTAATCTTTCCAGTGCCTGACGTTGCGTAAACGCGAGCTATTGCGCTTTTACGACGACCTGTTCCGTAATACTGAGCTGCTGCCATTGTCTACTCGCTTAAATTTCTAAAACTTTTGGCTGTTGAGCCTGATGATCATGTTCAGGACCTGCATACACTTTCAATTTCTTGAACATTGCACGACCCAGTGGATTTTTTGGTAACATGCCTTTTACTGCCGTGGTTAAAATACGGTCAGGAAAAGTGCTTCTTAACTTACCTAAACTAACGGTTTTTAAATTACCGATATAGCCAGTGTGGTGTTGATATAATTTATTTTTTTCTTTGTTGCCAGTAACGCCGATTTTTTCCACGTTAACGACAATAATATAATCACCGGTATCAACATGCGGTGTGTATTCTGGTTTGTGTTTACCGCGGAGGCGACGCGCAATCTCAGAAGCTAAACGGCCAAGCGTTTTCCCTTCTGCATCAACCACGTACCAATCGCGCTTAACTTCAGCTGGCTTTGCACTAAATGTTTTCATCGTTACTTAGTTCTTTTTGTTAAAGGCCCAATAAAAGAGCGAGAATTCTACTAAAGAAGTTACTATATTACAAGTTCATTTGCCGATAAATCCGACTAATTAGTAATCATAACACTTTTTTTTATAATTTGATATTCAAAGAATGCAATTTTCGATAAAGATGCGTTCTTTCCATACCGACTGCTGCCGATAATTTTGCCACACTTCCACCGGATCTTTCAAAATGGTATTCCAAATAGGCTTTTTCAAAATGATCTCGGGCTTCTTTAAGCGGTAGATTGTAAAACTCTGGAACGGAAGATAACGACGCCACTTCCGAGCCTACAGTGCCTAATGCGGCCTTAACTTCATCCAACTCAATATCTTCGCCTACGCCCAATATCATTAAGCGCTGTACCAGGTTTTTTAACTCCCGGATGTTGCCGCGCCAGCTGTAATTGCGTAAGAAATTTTGCGCAGCCATTGAAAAACGCCGAAATGCCAGCTTATCCTGGGTAACAAAATAATCGACATAAAAACTTAGCAAGCCCGGCACATCTTCGCTATGCTCACGCAATGCCTGAATGTCGATCGTGACTTCATTCAGCAAATAATACAAATCCTGCCGAAAACGATTAGCCCTAACCTCATCTTCCAAAGATACTCGAGTTGACGCCACCACACGCACATCCACCTGCACGGACTGGCTACCGCCCACGCGAAGAAAAGAACTGGATTCCATGGCACTTAGCAACTTTAATTGGGTTTCCTTATCCATACCGCCAATCTCGCCTAAAAACAGCGTTCCTCTATTGGCGCGTTCTAATAAACCTGGATAAACACGGCCATTATCTTCTTTACCAAAAAACTCTACAGCCGAATTTTCTGGCGAAATACTACCCACGGACACATGCACAAATGGCCCGTCGCGATGTGAGCTATTGTTATGCAAATATCTGGCGTAAGTTTCCTTGCCCACCCCTGCTTCACCACAAAACAAAACGCGCGCGTCATGTTGCGCCAAGCGCTTTAATTGATCTTTTGTTCTGGCAACCGAGGCACTTTTGCCAAATGGCTCTATATCAGCCGCGAGTTGCTGCTTTAAACCGGCATTTTCGATTTGCAGACTGCTTGCCTCCAAAGCTCTTTCAACGATCAATAATAACTTGGCCAGTGAAAGCGGCTTTTCCAAAAAATCATAGGCACCCAGTCGGGTAGCTTCCACGGCAGCCTCAACAGAACCATGCCCAGACATCATAATCACTGGACATAACTTAAGCTTTTCCGTTACCCATTCCTTAAGCAGGGTAATACCATCGGTGTCCGGCATCCATATATCCAGTAAAATCAAGTCCGGCGGATTGGCTTTACGTAATGCACGCGCTTCCGTAGCATTTTCTGCAGCTGCCACCTTGTAACCTTCATCTTCCAGAATTTCACACACCAGACGGCGGATTTCCGGCTCGTCATCAACGACTAATATACTCGCTGTACGTACATTCATAATCTTTAAACCTACAAGTTAAATTGCCGGAAGCTGGATAATAAATCCCGCCCCAACTTTACGACTGGCATCCACCCAAATAGCGCCGCCGTGTTCTTCGATAATCTTTTTTACAATCGCCAAGCCCAACCCTGTACCCTTGGCTTTAGTGGTTACATAGGGCTCAAAAATTTGCTCTATTTGTTCTTCCTTAATACCCGGCCCATCATCGTAAAGCGATATTTCTATAAAATCGGTATTATTTTTTTGCACTCTGTGTACATTAATTTCAATACGACCCTGAACATCAATGGCCTCAAGCGCATTTTTTATCAGATTGTGCAACACCTGCCGAATATTGACAGGATCGCCCTTAATAATTAACGGGCCAGTTTCATAATCTGCAGAAAACTTTACGCCAGACTTTAACACATATAGCGCCAATACTTCTTGCACCAACGCAGGTAAATCAATATCGGCCGTTTGTTTTTTAGATGGCTTGGCGTACTCAGAGAAATCATCCACCATTTCCTTCATCGCTTCCACTTGTTGCACAATGGTTCTTGTGGAACGTTGCAACATTTCGGCATCGGTGGCTTCCAGTTTAGATGCCAATTTGTGCTGTAATCTTTCAGCTGATAACTGGATTGGCGTCAGCGGGTTTTTGATCTCATGCGCCAAACGTCTGGCCACTTCACCCCACGCTGCATTTTTTTGCGCCTGAATTAAATCAGTCACATCATCAAACACCACAACCGCACCTACACGTCGACCTTCCTGGGAAAATAACGGCGTGCCTCGACACAATAACTCTTGCCGCCCATTTGCCCCCAAAAACGCAATGCGCTGCTGCCAGATTTCATCAGCTTGTTCCAATAGGCGTTGAATGGATTTGAGCGGCTCAACCAATTCAGGATGCGCCTCCGCCAGCTCCAAAAAGGTATGACCAACAAATTGGTTAACATGAATCCGAAAAATTCGATAAGCCGCTTGATTAGCGGTACGAATTCTATAATCGGCATCAAAACTAATAACCCCGGCGGTTAAATTAGCCAAGATGGTTTCTAAATAGGCGCGTTGATTTTCAACTTCAAAGCCAGCCATCTTGGTTTCAAAATGAGCGCGGGCGATGCGCAAGGTCATTTCATTAAACGATTCGACCAGAAAGCCCAAGTCATCTTGCGCCGTTACTGGCAGCTGTTGATCATATTGTCCTGATGCCACAGCCTGCGTACCTTTAACCAATTCCTTTACTGGCGCGACAATATTTCTGATGCTGATAAATGCCACCCAAATCGCCGCCAACAAGCTCATTAACAAGACTAGCGATAACGCTAATGAAAAGCTCAGCTTTAACGAATCTCGTAAGAAATTCATTTTTTGGTAGCGCACAAAAGCAAATTCCACCGAATCCGCCAAATCGGCAATCCGCACGGGCACTGGATATAAGGCTTGTAAATACTCAGATTCCCTGGCTGGAACAGTAACAATAATCCGTATCATCAAACTATCTTCGCGCACTGGCGCTAAAGCGGCAAAGTCGGCATGCTGCTTTAACTGCAACCAGATATGCTCATCGGGCAAACTTGGCAGCATATCGCCTGGATTAATGTTACTGGAAGCAATAATCCGGCCTTGTCTTGAAAACAGCGTCATTTCCGAAGCGCCCGATTGCTCACGCAAGATTTCCATTTCCAAACCGGCCTGCGTTTCAGAAGAATTGGCCAGTTGCTGCGTTAACTGCTGGGTTTGTTTTAAATGCCAGCGCATGCGTTGATCCAATGACGACTGACTCAGTTCCAAGGCATCTTCCATGGCCCGATCCATTTCCACGTTAAACCAGCTATCAATGCCTTGATGCAAAAACTGCATGGAAAAATAAAACACAATGGTTGCAGGCGCCAAGGCCAATAACACAAACAATGACACCATACGCGTGGTCAGGCGCGAACCAGCCTCGCGTTTTTTTAATTGTTTAACCAGGGAATAAATATTGGCGCCAACCAAGCCCAGCAGCACCACAGACCCCAAACCATTAACTACCAGCAACCAGGAATACATGGCGCTTAGCTCAGAAGATTCCTGAGTAGCCGAACTCATCAGTTGCAAAGAAATCATGATCAATGCAAACAGAATCAGCACCGAAACACTAACCGGGGGTTTTATTTTACTAAAGGCCATAATGTCCAGTCGCTGGATAAAAACCATTGGGGATTGGTATAAGCAATCGGTCGTAATGGCAAGGGCAAGGCGTCACGGTCGAATGTGGCTTTGATGGCAATTTGATAAGATTGTTCTGGATCTATTTCTGCTTCATCGATAACAGGCAAATTCCTCAACGCAGACATCAAGCCTAATGCAGCAGATAACGATGAAAAGTTGGAAATTTCACCACTGTCTTCATTTCTGACTCGATACATGTTTAATAAGGCGTTGTATTGAATACGATACCGGATTTCACGAGCCTGAAGTGTTTTATTCCAAACCCAACTGCGCTGCTGCAACACTTTTATTTGTAATATCCAATACAACGGCACGCCATTTTTTAAGGCTAGTTTGGCTTCGGTACTTAATGGATAGTCTATATCGGCTGAAATGACATATTGTTGATTTTGCTTGCTGACCGTTACGTCCGTCACCAATGCTGAAAACTCCGCACAAAAACCGCTGCATGGTATTAGCAACCAAAACAAGCTCAGCAAAGCGGCGCGGCAAAACACTATTGTTTCCTGAGTTTTGCGTAATAAAAGCCATCCATTGCCGACTCACCAGTTAATATCTGCCTGCCACAAACCTGTGCCAGGCCCCATTCTGCATCAATAACAATTTCCGTCGCATCCGATTGACCGGATAAAAAGGCTTTGATTTGGTTTGCGTTTTCTTGTTTTAGCACCGAACAAGTGGCGTAAAGCAAAATGCCGCCTGGTGCCAACATAGTCCAGGCCGCTTGCAATATTTGCCGCTGCAAATCTTGCAAGACGTCAATATCGGTTGCTCGGCGTAATAATTTAATATCTGGATGACGGCGAATTACGCCAAGTGCAGAACATGGCGCATCCAGCAAGATGCGGTCATATGGTTGGCCATCCCACCATTGCTCTGGCTTAGTGGCGTCCGCAGTGATTAAACTGGCAACCAAAGACAAGCGCTGTAAATTGTCCGCAACCCGTTGCACGCGCTGCCCATCAATATCCACAGCAACCAGCGCTGACAATGCCGGTTGATTTTCTAATATATGGGCGGTTTTGCCACCGGGCGCGGCACATAAATCCAGTACGCGCTGCCCTGGCTGAACGTCCAGCAAAAAAGCCGCCAGTTGTGCAGCGGTATCTTGTACTGACACCAATCCTTCATTAAATTCAGGCAATAACTCAACCGCTACCGGCCGTTCCAACACCAGAGCCGAAGGACAAAAATTAACCGCTGAGGCAGCAATACCGCAATCTTGCAGTTGTTGCAAATAGGCATCTGCTGAAGATTTTAAAGCATTAACCCGCAGCACCATAGGTGGCTGCTGGTTATTTTCCAGTAACAGATCATCCGCCTGATCAGGCCAATCTTGCTGAATTTGCTGGATCAGCCAATCAGGATGGCTAAATTTGGCGACCGGTACTTGGTCGGCTTTGGCTTCCAACTCATCCTGCTGACGCAGATAAGATCGCAACAAGGCGTTGATTAAGGATTTGGCCCACGGCTTTTTACGGGGAGCGGCCAGCACCGTTTCAGAGACGGCGGCATGCGGTTTAACGCGCATGTAATTAATTTGATAAAGCCCGACCAAGACCAGCGCTTTAACATCCATATCTTTCAGCGGCTTATCTAAAAGCTGATTTAGGACAAACTCCAAACGGTGATATTGTCGACAGACGCCAAAACACAGCGCCTGCACAAAGGCCTTATCCTTAGGGCTAATGGCTTCTGAAGCCTGCCAGGCATGATCCAGAGCGGCAGTTAGTGATTGTCCATCCCGAAACACTTGCACCAATATTTTAGCGGCGACCAACCTAGAATTCACAGATTTTTCAACCTAATTTCGCTCCATTAACGGAATGTGCATTTAAAAAAGCCTGGATAGGCAATCGCTTTCCACCGGGCAATTGCACTTCCAAAACCCGCAATAAGCCATTACCTGTAGCGACATCCATAGTTTTGCCAGTACTGATAACCGTTCCAGGGTCCAAAGCGCACTCACCTTCCACAACTTGCGCTTGCCAAATCCGCAGCACTTCGCCTTGAAAAAGGGTTTGTGCCACTGGCCAAGCGTTTAAGCCGCGCACTTTTCTACAAATTTGCTGAGCCGGTTCAGACCAATCAATGGTTGATTCGGCTTTTTCCAGTTTTGCCGCGTAGGTAACTAATGCCTCATCTTGGACTTCAGCGTTAATGGTACCCGTTTCAAATTGTGCCAACACTTTTGCCAAGCCAACTGCACCAAGCGCGGCCAAATGATCGTGCACCGAGCTGGCAGTATCATCTTCGGCAATCAGATATTCTTCTTTATGCAGCATATCACCCGCATCCAGCTTACGCACCATACGCATGATAGTGACGCCGGTTTTTTCATCTCCAGCCATAATTGAGCGCTGAATGGGAGCCGCACCGCGCCAGCGCGGCAACAAAGAACCATGAACATTAACACAACCCAATTTGGTCGCATCCAGTATTGGCTGGGTTAAAATGACGCCATAAGCCACTACGACAAAAAGATCTGCAGCAAAGGCGGTAAAAACCTGTAAATCTTGCTCGGTTTTCATGGTTTCCGGTTGCAATACCGGAATTCCTGCCTGCACTGCCAGTTCTTTAACCGGACTAGGCTGCAATTTTCGCCCCCTGCCCGCCGGCCGGTCTGGCTGGGTATACACGGCACAGACTTCATGCTTGGAATCCAGTAACATTTGCAGCGTTGGTACGGCAAACTCAGGTGTACCGGCAAAAATTATCTTCATGATTAGCCTTGTTTATGGATTTTTTGCATTTTAGTTTTAATGCGCTGTCTTTTTAACGGCGATAGATAATCAACAAATAACTTGCCTTCCAGATGATCCATTTCATGTTGCACACAAACGGCCAATAGCTCATCGGCTTCCAGCTCAAAGGGTTTGCCTTCCTTATCCAGTGCTTTCACGGTAACGGTTTGGGCTCGGGTCACTTTTTCAAAAAAACCCGGCACTGACAAACATCCTTCGCTGGATTCTTCCTCTCCGGTTTTGGCTACAATTTCCGGATTAATCAAACACAACGGCGCGTCTTTTTCTTCACTGACATCAATCACTATAACACGCTGATGCACATTCACCTGCGTTGCAGCAAGGCCAACCCCGTTGGATTCATACATAGTTTCCAACATGTCATTAACTAATTTTTTTATTTTCTCATCGACCTTTTGCACCACAGCTGCTTTTTTGCGCAGCCGGTCATCAGGAAATTCGAGAATAGTTAAAATACTCAACAATTTCTCCAGAAATACGATTTAATTTTAGGAATTCTATCTGATTTTGAAATAAATCAAAAACTGGCTGGACTGCTATGCGCCAATGCAATTTTTGTTTTGACCATTAATATCCGTAAAAGGTTTACAGAACCTCATACCGGCACAGATCGGTGGAATCCAGACCACATGGACGTAAAACTTAAACCAGATAAAACAAAGTTTTACAAAATTACGCATAAAAAACAACAAGCCGCGCCATTCAGACTGGTTTTAAGTCTGCGTAGTTACACAGAATTAATCCAGCGATAACCGGTATTCCGCAGCTAGACTATAGTGCTGACCAGGCTCTATCTGAATAAGATCAAGTGCGACATTGCCAGCCTCAACACAAATAAATTGCTTGTAATCACTATTGCCTAAATCCTGCATTTTTTGCGATGTTTTAGACCACGGATTCCAAACGACCGCCGTGCTAGTGTTTGGACAGTTGATATGAATGCGGCGTTTAAATACCGGATCTTCAATGATTAAATTATTAACAACATCAACATAAATGCGATCAACTTCCTCCGTGACCGTTACAATGCCATCCTGGGTCTTTTGTTCACCCTGATCCAGCTTATCAAAGTATTCGCAGCCTTCCAGACCAAAAACCTTAACATGCTTGATATGCCCTACCCGAAAATAACTATGAAATGCCTGGGTAATCGAAAAAGATTTATCACTGTTATTGGTTGTGGTCAGTTTTAAACGCAACGTTGCGCCAACTGTAATTTCCAGCATCAGCGAAAACGGTTTACGCCAGGTTTTTTCTTTTTTAATGGTATCGCTAAACAATAAGCTAATTTTGGTCTCACCCTCAGTTAGCGCTTCAGTTTTAGCAACTTGCCAATAATCATTGCGCACAAAACCATGATTAGGTCGTTGCAAGCCTTTTGGATCCGGTCCAAACCAAGGCCAACACACAGGAATCCCGCCGCGTATGGCTTTACCTTCTTTATAAAAAGATTGTGGACTAAGAAAAAACAAGTCCTCCGTTTGGCCTGCTGGCAAATAAGACAACACTTGCGCGCCGTAAATAGAAATTAAGGCACGGGCATTTCGGTTGGTAACCTTAATCATAGGAAAACCACCCTCACCCGCTATCACTTCAAGCTGATTGGCAATGCCAAAATCTTGGTTTAATTGTTGAATATCCATAAGGCTCTGTTACGTTAACTGATTGCTTTTGGTCAATGTTCTTTAAATGAACAATAAATCGGACTACGCATCAAACAACACGTTTAAGCCATTTTCCAAGTATTATAATCAACTATTACCAGGGAAAGTTGATTAAGTTAAAACATTGAGGTTACTAACTATGTACACAGACCAGATAAGATGCTTGCACTTAAACAAGCTTTACCAAAAACGGCTGTTATGTTGGCTATCGGTTTCCATTAAGAATCCAAAGTGGCGCCAGTAATTGTGCAATGCTTTTGGCCTTAATAATTAAGAACTTGTAGCCACCGCATCAATAATGCAAGAATAGCGGTTAACAACCAGCAAAACTTGGGTGTAACACTGAACGCAATTGGTTATTTTTAAATTACTTCAAAGTCAACAACTTGACCGTGTTTGAATTCTATAGCAATTCATCTAAACTTTGTAATCAGACAGACCTCCCCAAGACTCCGCAGGAATAATCATGGATTTTCGTACAGCATTAGGCTTTACTCTAGCTTTTTTAATAAGCGCACAGGTTTCGGCTGAAAACATCGCAATTAACCCTTCGCATCCGGAAGAATATACCGTGGCGCAAGGCGATACCTTATGGGATATTTCCGGCAAGTTTTTAAGAAACCCCAGGCAATGGCCGGAGCTATGGAATTACAACAACCAAATCAGAGATCCAAACCTGATTTACCCTGGCGACACCATTTATTTTTCTGTGGTTAACGGACAACCCAGATTAAGTTTCTCTAAAACGCAGCTGTTAGATCGGCCATTAGCGACGGGCCCCTGTGTTATTAACTCGGAAAACAATCAACATGGTCGGGTTGAATTTACTCTGGACGAATCGGGTAAAGTTTTACCCTGTATTCGTGAAACCAACCTCAAAGATGCCATCACCTTACTACCGACCGCTGCGATTCAAAAATATTTAACATCCCCCAAAGTAGTCAGCTTACAAGAATTAAACAAAGCCCCTTATGTGATAGGCTTTGCCGGCGAACATTTATTGGCAAGCGCGGGAGATAAAGTCTATGTTCGTGGCATAAATCAGCCTACCGGCCAAGCCTACACAGTGTATCGCGAGGGCGTTACCTATGTTAGCCCGGAAACTAACGCTATTTTAGGTTACGAAGCCAAGCAAGTGGGCGATGCCACACTGGAAAAAGAAGGTGATCCTGCCACTTTTATGATTGATAAGGTTAAGGGCGAAATCCGAACCGGCGATCGCATTATGACTAATCCAGAAGCGTCAATTGACCTTAACTACTTCCCAAGACCGCCTGAAAAGCGCATTGCCGGCAGCATTATTAGTGTGTTTGATGGTGTGCAACAAATTGGTCAATATAACGTTGTCATTATTGATAAAGGCACGGCTGATGGGTTATTAGCAGGGCACGAATTGGATATTTACAGACGCGGCAACCGGGTTTCCGATACCTACAGCACGATTAAAAATGATACCGTCAAACTGCCTGATGAAATTGCGGGTTCTTTGATGATATTTAGACCGTTTGAGCATTTAAGCTATGCGCTAGTAATGAAAGCAAACCTAGCGATCCATGTTTTAGATAAAGTACAAACCCCCTGAACATTTCATCATCGCAATACGAGGAACTAAAACACTGGCTTGCGCTGTTACGCACGCCAGGCGTTGGCTGCCGGACTTTTCTTAGAATACTGGAAACGCATACCCCAGCCCAGTTATACACCGAATCCAACGCAGGCTTGGCTGGCTTAGGTTTAAAGGATGCCATTATCCAGCACCTAAAAAATCCGGATTGGGCAACTGCTGAAAGTGATCTGGCCTGGTTATCATTACCGGACAATGCCCTAATCACGCTTGCTGACGAGCACTATCCCAGCCAGTTAAGAGAGATTTCTGATCCACCTCCTATATTGTTTATTCGTGGCAATCAAAACCTGTTGACCCTGCCTCAATTATCCATAGTCGGTAGCCGTAATCCGTCGACCATGGGCATCGAAACCGCCAGAACGTTTGCCAAAGCACTTGCCCAGTTTGGCTTTGTGATTACGAGCGGCCTGGCTTTAGGCATTGATGCCGCCGCCCACGAAGGCGCGCTGGCTGCTCAGGGTTATACCATTGCAGTGGCAGGAACAGGTTTAGACCGCGTTTACCCGGCCCGCCATAAAGAACTGGCCACTGAAATTGTTAAATCCGGCGCCATAATTTCAGAATTTCCACCAGGAACGGCGGCTAAAGCGGACCATTTTCCAAGACGCAACCGAATCATCAGCGGACTTTGCCAAGGTTTGTTAGTGGTTGAGGCAGCGAAAGAAAGTGGCTCATTGATAACTGCTCGAATGGCGCTGGAACAAAACCGTGAAGTTTTTGCTGTGCCCGGCTCAATTCACAACCCTTTAGCACGCGGATGCAATGCTTTGATACGTGAAGGAGCGAAACTTGTGGAAACTACGCAAGATATTCTTGAAGAATTAAGTCAATACTATCAACCACATAATCAAGATGAGCAAATTTCTGTTCAATCAACACTTGACCTGGAGCAGCAAACATTATTGAATCTAATCATGTTCAGCCCGACTTCTATTGATTATCTAGTCGAACATACCGGCTATACGGTTGAAGTTATTTCATCCATGCTACTAATTCTGGAACTGCAGGGTTACTTGGCGGCGACCGCCGGCGGTTGCTATATACGACTAACATAAAAGCGAACAAATTCATGAAAGAAACTATTTTTGATGTCCTAATGTACTTATTTGAAAATTATATGGAAGATGAGATGGACATCCTTCCAGATAGTGATGTAGTGCGAACGGAACTATTAGAAGCAGGATTTGAACAACTGGAAGTATCCCAAGCGTTTACCTGGCTGGAATCTTTAAGCCAAGAACGCACAATCAATCAAGCTATGGCAGAAAACTTTCGGATTTTTAGTGCGCCTGAAATGGCAAAACTGGATCTTGATTGCCGTAACCTGATCATGTTCCTGGAACAAAACGGCATTTTAAAGACAACCAACCGTGAAATTGTAATTGACCGCGCTATGGCATTGGAAAATGAAGAAATCTCCATAGAGAAGCTTAAATGGATCGTGTTGATGGTGTTATTAAGCCAACCTGATGAAGAAATTGCTTTCTCCAGGATGGAAGATATTGTCTACAATCTTACCCCGACTTATTTGCATTAACAGATATTGTATTGTAGAAAATGAGCAAGAACCTTGTTATCGTAGAATCACCGGCTAAAGCCAAAACCATTGAAAAATATTTGGGCAAAGATTTTCATGTCTTGGCCTCGTATGGTCATGTCCGCGATCTTATCCCCAAAGAAGGTGCAGTCGATCCGGCCAATGATTTTGCCATGAAGTATGAAGTGATCGAACGCAACCAGCGCCATGTGCAAGCGATCAGCAAAGCATTGAAAACAGCGGATACTTTATATCTGGCTACCGACCCTGATAGAGAGGGCGAGGCAATTTCGTGGCATTTATATGAATTGCTCAACGAAAAAAAATTACTGAAAAATAAAAATGTGCATCGGGTGGTTTTTCATGAAATCACCAAAAAAGCCGTAACCGAAGCAATTGCCAATCCAGAAGAACTGGCCATCAACCTGATTAATGCCCAACAAGCCAGACGTGCCTTGGACTATCTGGTAGGATTTAATTTATCGCCATTATTGTGGAAAAAAATTCGCCGGGGGCTATCGGCTGGACGCGTGCAAAGTCCGGCCTTGCGCATGATAGTTGAGCGGGAGTTGGAAATTGAAGCCTTTAAAAGCCGCGAATACTGGTCCATCGACGCCGCACTGACTGCACATGAGCAAAATTTTAAAGCCAAGTTAACGCATTTTGATGGCGAAAAACTTTCCCAGTTTAGTATTACCGATCAAGAGCTGGCCGAAAAAACCAAGCAAACACTTTTAAGTGCCGCCGATGGGCAACTGCTGGTTACCAAGCTTGAAAAAAAGCAGCAAAAACGCAACCCTGCCCCACCCTTCATCACATCCACCTTGCAACAGGAAGCGTCACGCAAGTTGGGCTTTACCACCAAGCGAACCATGATGGTAGCCCAACAATTATACGAAGGTATTGATATTGGCGGTGAAACTGCCGGTTTGATTACTTACATGCGTACAGACTCGGTGAATTTGTCGGTAGAAGCAGTTGAAGACATGCGGGCGTTGATTGCGGAAATTTATGGCGCAGACAATGTACCGAAGGAACCTCGGATATTTAAAACCAAGTCTAAAAATGCTCAAGAAGCGCACGAAGCAATCAGGCCCACGTCACTGCGTTATTTGCCCAATGACTTAAAAACCTATCTGAGCGCCGAGCAATTTAAGCTTTACGAGTTGATCTGGAAGCGAACAATTGCCTGCCAAATGATTCACGCCACGTTAAACATGGTCTCAGTCGATTTAAGCTGCGCTGATGGCAAGCATGTGTTTAGAGCGACCGGTTCCAGCATTGCCACACCTGGCTTTATGACGGTGTATTTGGAAGGCAAAGATGACAGCAAAGAAGGCGATGATAAGGAAAGCTTTTTGCCGCCACTGGAAGAAGGTCGTCCAGTCCCTTTAAACGACATTATCGCTGCTCAGCATTTTACCGAACCTCCACCTCGTTATGGTGAAGCCAGTTTGGTTAAAGCGCTGGAAGAGCATGGCATTGGCAGGCCATCCACCTATGCGTCAATTATTTCTACCCTGCAAAACCGTGAATATGTCACTTTAGAAAGCAAACGCTTTTACCCAACCGACGTGGGTAGAATTGTTAATAAATTTCTAACTGACCACTTTACCAAGTACGTCGATTACGATTTTACCGCAAACCTGGAAGATGAACTCGATGCCGTATCACGTGGAGAAAAAGACTGGGTTCCGCTTATGCACGATTTCTGGAATCCGTTCACCACACTAATCCACGAAAAAGAAGAAAGTGTACAGCGCAAAGATGTAACGCAAGAAGCGATTGATGAAAAATGCCCTGAATGCAGCAGCCCGCTGTCTATCCGGTTAGGACGAAATGGTCGCTTTATTGGCTGCACCAATTACCCTACCTGCTCGTACACCCGTAATCTGAATGACGACAATACCGTTGTTGAGCCTGAGGTTGTTGAAGGGCGAGTTTGCCCAAAATGTGCGTCTCCCCTGGTGCTAAAAACTGGTCGATATGGCAAGTTTATCGGCTGCAGTGGTTACCCAACCTGCAAACACATTGAACCACTGGAAAAACCATCAGATACCGGTGTTGAATGTCCGCAATGTAAAAAAGGCACCATTCTTAAACGCAAGGCCCGTTCTGGCAAAATATTCTATTCTTGCTCGGAATATCCCAAATGCAGCTATGCTCTCTGGAATGCACCAATAAAAGAAAGTTGCCCAGAGTGCCAGTGGCCAATTTTGACGGTAAAAGAAACCAAGCGGAATGGCGTAGAAAAGGTGTGCCCACAAAAAGATTGTAAATACGCCACGCCTTATGAAGGTGATCCGGCTGATGTCAACGGCCCACGTGAGAACGCACCCAATTGAAAATCTCAACCTGATTAGTTAGGTATTAGTTTGATGCAGGAATGCGCTCAAGCTAACTGAGCGCATCCCTAACAGATAGTATCTTAAGGTATGCGTAACACTTGTCCAGGATGGATACGGTCAGGATCATTGAGCTGATCTCTATTGGCATCGTAAATTCTTGCCCATAGTGTGCCATCACCATAAACATGCTTGGCAATCTTTGATAAAGAATCACCAGAAACCACCCTATAGGTATTTGTGGCTGCTGCTGATGCAAGACTGGGGGCAACTGCAGCTGGAGCAGAATCAGCCGATTCCGGCAACACAGCTGGCTGCTCCGCCGCCTCGGCATCTTTTCCGCCAAACATTGAAGTTGCCGCTTTCGCTGCCAAAGCCACGCCCATACCACCTAATACAACTTTAGCGATAGTGCCAAGATGGCTACCTTCTGGTACAACGCCGTCCGGGGTTAATTTATCCATCAAGGGAGGCAACACCTCTGACAACACGGCAGCACCTTTTTCTGGAGGTATGCCCGCTTGTTTAGCCAAATCTTCCACTTGCTCTTTACCTAAAGCATCGACCACCTGGTCAGGGCTAACGGTTTGATTTGCGCCTGTTCCTACCCACGAGGCCGCAACATCACCTAAACCGGATTGCTTAAATTTATCAACCAATCCAGAGACGCCACCTACGCTTCCGCTTTGCACTAAATCAATAACACCTTTGACTAAATTTTGAGTCTGGCTTTGCGCAGCACTGGAGCTACCTCCTAACGCGCTTTGAATGGCTGTTTGTACTAAACTATCAAAAATACTCATTTTTTGTACCGAATAAGTTAACTTTAACAACACAGGTATTTAATCAAAAAAACACCCCACCCTCTCACCAATTCAATGCTTTAGTTATTGAATTTGCGCTTGACATTACTATGTTTGAGGTGAACAAAAGCTGAAGACTAATACTTGGTATCTATTGATTTAGCTCTTGCATGCGGAACTCAAATATATTGATCAGGAGTCGAAAACCTGGGGTTTTTGACTCCTGATCAATTCAAGATGGAAAGTTGAAAAGTTAATAGCGGGGGTCTGTAGGCGAATAAATTCGCGCTGCACAGAAAACGAGGTGTTTTGATTTTAACTAACCTCTTTTCCAGATAAAAACGGCACAAAACTCACTGGCTCCAACTCTTCAATGTCATAACCAGTTTCAGTACGAATAACCCGCTGCAATTGCTGGCTGCCACCTTTACCTATGGGTATTATCATTACGCCACCAATAGCCAATTGCTGCAATAGTGACTCTGGAATTTCAACGGGGGCGGCTGCAACCAGAATCCCATCAAAAGGCGCATATTCAGGCCAGCCCCAACCACCGTCACTGTGCGTATAACTGACATTTTTAAGCCTAAGCTCCCAAAGATAACCCTTCGCCTTACGCTGCAATGGCAAAATGCGCTCAACAGAATACACATGCCCTACCAGCTGAGCCAGAATTGCAGTTTGATAACCACATCCCGTACCCACTTCCAGCACCTTAGCGGGCTTGCCGAATTCCAATAGCAACTCGGTCATCTTTGCAACAATGTACGGCTGAGATATAGTTTGGTTATAACCAATTGGCAAGGCCGTGTCTTCATAGGCACGACTAGCCAATGCTTCATCAACAAAAATATGCCTTGGCGTATCTCGCATCACATTAAGCACTTGGTTACTGCTAATTCCTTGCTCAGATAATCTGGCCACCATCCGCTCTCTGGTTCGGCGGGATGTCATGCCTATCCCTTGCAGGCTGTGCATCATAAAATAATCTCCTTAGGCAACCATGTTTGTATAGCATTAATACGCTCATACCATGTTAAATCTAATTGCAAGGGTGTCACAGAAACATAACCCGTGTTGATTGCATAAAAATCAGTACCGATCCCTGCATCCTGCTCCGCGCCAGGCGGCCCCACCCAATAAATAATCCTCCCCCGAGGATCATGGCTTTTAATAACCGCCTCGGCCTTATGGCGCTGGCCTAAGCGCGTGGCTTGATAACCCTTTAAATCGGCCAGGGCAATATCCGGCACATTGACGTTTAAGATAGTATCCTGGGGCAAAGGATTGTTAATCAAATTGTGCAGCAAAGTGACAGCAACATGGGCAGCGGTATCAAAATGGACAGGGTTACTCGCGGCCAGTGAAATAGCGACCGCTGGCAAACCTAAAAACCGGCCCTCAGTTGCGGCAGCGACTGTGCCCGAGTATAAAACATCATCACCCAAATTCGCGCCATGATTGATACCTGCAAACACCATATCTGGCTCGTGCTCAAGCAATCCGGTTATCGCTAAATGCACACAATCGGTCGGCGTACCATCAACTTTAATAAACCCGTTTGCCTCCGTGTGTGCTCGTAACGGCATTTCCAGCGTTAAAGAATTACTGGCCGCGCTTCTGTTTTTATCGGGAGCCACCACAGAGACGTCCGCATATTCTTTCAAAGCCTTAGCCAACACATTTAGCCCTTCGGCCAAATATCCATCATCGTTGCTTAATAAAATATGCATTAACTATCGCTCTAAATCAGAATACTCTATAAAATCAAACATCTTAGCAACAATACACAACAAAATCAGCTTTCGTGGTAAAAAAAATCATCTCAACAGAAGACAGCAACCTGTTTCGGCAAACTGTCGGCAAAGTAACCAAAATAGATAGCGATAAGGTTTTGCCTGTAGAACATACAAAACCCAAACCATACCCTAGAAAAAAAACCATCAATCCAGCTAAAAACTTGATAGAAACATCGTTAGATAATGTACTTGAAAAAGTCAGCATCGAAGATGATCTAAGCTATCTTTCGCCTGGATTACAGCATAAAGTGCTTAAAAAACTACGCGAAGGTTTTTTTGGCAGCGCAGCCGAACTTGATCTGCATGGTTTAAGCAGTAACGAAGCAAAAAAACAATTATTAAATTTTTTACAATTTTGCATAGAAGACGGCTACCGTTGCGCACATATTATTCATGGAAAAGGTTATCGATCTTCTGAAAACCACCCTGTTTTAAAGAACAATATTAATCTTTGGCTTCGACAACATACACAAGTTCTAGCGTTTTGCTCGGCCCAGGCCAAGCATGGCGGCACAGGTGCAGTGTTTGTGTTATTACAGCAAGCAGGCAAACTTAATCGTTAAATATGATTGACGTTGTTGCCGTTAGGCAACTATCGTATTATTTTGGCAAAAATATATCCTCATTTAAGAATTCTTTAATTGTTAGCCAGTTAAAATACACCAAAGATTTAACTCAAGCTCTAGCAAGATGATCTTAGTCGCTTAATTTAATTAACCCTTAAGTTATAGGGATTATTTTAAATCAACCTTATCACCATGACCCACATCGAAATTTACCAAGGATTGTTATGTTTGACGATAATTTTGAAGTCTTTTTAGCTGACACAGAAGAAAGCAAAGAAATTCATTACTCAATTCGTTATCGAGTCTATTGCGAAGAAATGGGATTCGAAAACAAGGAAGATTTTCCTTTGGAACAGGAGTATGACGATTATGATGAGCATTCTGCTCATTTTATAGTCCGTCATAAATCGACTGGCGATTGGATTGGAGCTATGAGGTTAATTATTCACAAGGGACAAGCATTACCAATAGAACAGCATTGCGAGCTAACCGAACAGGTTATACCCAGTCGTTCTGTAGAAATATCACGATTATGTGTGGTAAAAGAGATGCGAAAAGGCTTTAAAGATATAGACCCACCTAACGGCATTGCCGCTTCAGACATAGAATCATCTCCCACTAAAGTCAGTCATTTAGTAGATAACCAGAAAAGAATAAACCGAACTGTGATTTGGGGACTTTTAAATGCTGGTGTTATTTATTGCCACCAAAACAAAATTCCTGACTGGTACTTTATTACGACCAACGCCTTGGCCAAAGTACTAAACAAAGGCGGCTTTAAAATGACTAGCATTGGAGAGCCGTGCAACCACAACGGCGAAAGGCATCCATTTAAAAAAGACGCAATAGAAGCATATAACAACGAAACATGGCGTAAAAACTTTAAAAACCACTATTTTGCTTATTCAGTTTTTGAAAACCTCTCTCTCAAAAAACACGTCGCTTAATTCAGAATATCCTCAAGCCCACGCAATACACATCAATGTCTGACCAACCATAAACTGTAATGTGTATTGCATTAGAACCGCTTGCAGGTTACAACAAAAAGTCACCACGATTCGTTATTAAATCCCAATTGTCCTTATTTTTTTCAAAGGATCCCTCGAGCAAATCACTGACTTTTATTGTATAAGGCCTGCGTTTACCGTGATAATCCGCCAGAGGCCCAATGGCAATAAATTTTATTCCTAAGGTAGTAAAAAATCTAACCAGTGCCGGTTCCATTACCGCGTACCAACGATGAATCTTATAATCAACGCTAATTCGGATTAGGCAGGCAAATAGGCCAATAGAAAGATGCGGTAATACCCGATTTTCGTTTTCAGTAGTATCTGCATCAAAGCTATCAGAAATACCAGTTTCGGTACCCGCTTCGTTCTTCCGCTTTTTAAACTCTTTAGAAACACAAAACCGAGAAGCTTCGGCAATATTCAGTCGCGCGACATCCTTTGCAATATCAAGATTTGATATTTCTGTATAACGCTCAATCGGGAATAACATATCGGGGTCTTGAGGATCAGTCAAAATCATCCGCGTGGTAGCAGCATACAGCTTGGATTGACGATGTTGAATCAGGTAATGCACAGAGTGGCGGTCATACTCGTCCACTTCAACGCCATCAGGAAAATCCTCTGGCTCTTCAAAACCTGTTTCATGACAGTAAACTTGATAACGCAGCTTAAAAACCTCTTTTTTTAACTCATCAGTTGTAGCGGGTATAATTTCAAAATACTCATAAAATAGATCAACAATATCAGTGGTCATTTGAATTCCAGTTTGATAAAACTAAAAAAGACTTTAATTTATAAAATATAACCTATACTGAATATAGACAAATTTACAATAAATTATCTGTACTGATTAACACAAATCAGTTTTAAAATAGCTAAACTTAACACTCCCCAATAGCAAGCATATTTAGGTTTATCAAGATGACCGATTTTAACTTCGATTATAAAACAGCCTTTTCTAGAAATATTGGCTGGATGACATTAGAAGAACAAAACCAGCTTAAAAACAAACGCATAGCCATTGCTGGCTTAGGTGGTGTTGGCGGCAGCCATTTACTCACCCTGACACGATTGGGCGTTGGTAAATTTAATATTGCAGATTTTGACCGCTTTGAACTGCCCAACTTTAACCGTCAAGCAGGGGCATCTGTCTCACATTTAGGCAAGACTAAAGTGGACGTACTTACTGATATGGCACTCGATATAAACCCTGATTTGGAAATTAACAAATTCCCAAATGGCGTTACCAATGAAAACATGTCTGATTTTTTTACAGACGTAGATCTTTATGTAGACGGTGTCGACTTTTTTGCTTTCGCTGCCCGTGAAGCGATTTTTGCCTGGTGCGCACAACAGAATATTCCTGCTGTCACTGCTGCGCCATTGGGCATGGGAACGGCGTTATTAAATTTTATACCTGGGCAAATGACGTTTGAACAATACTTTCAAATGGCAGGCAAATCAGATTTAGACAAGGCCCTGCACTTTATCACGGGCTTAGCGCCGTCCAAATTACACAATGGCTATTTGGTTGACCCAACAACCTTTGACTTCGTTAACCATAAAGGCCCATCCACACCAATGGGCTGCGAACTCTGCGCGGGCGTTGCAGCAACCCAAGCATTAAAAATATTACTTAAGCGTGGAAAAATAATTGCTGCGCCGTGGGGATTACATTTTGACGCTTATGAAAATAAAATGATAAAAACCTGGCGTCCTGGCGGAAACAGCAACCCATTACAACGCTTGAACCTTATGCTGTTAAAACAAAAGTTTAAAAATATGCCAATATAAGCTCAGGGACGCAGTCATGGCCTTAGGCTGTCGCACTCATTGAAAGGTTTTACTTTAGAAAAGAAGCAATTAAAGCATTAATAAAACCTAAAACCTAAAACCTTACCCAGCGAAACCGCAAAGTACTGTTCACATCGTAATACAAAAAAAGGGTACAGGAGCTCCTGCACCCTTTAACATCTACCAAGAAACATCTCATCAACAAAGTCTTGAGAATGTCCTAACTATTTTGACTTCACTTTCGCTGACAGACCTCACTTGAGATTCCACGTGATTTACAGGGTTTCAGGAGCATCTATTTCTAACACTTTATCCAACGGAACACGCTTTGATAAAACAGGCGTTTTTGTTGGATAACCAATCCGAAATAACATTTGTAAAGCTTCATCGTTATTGAATTGAAAGATTCGCTCTGCTTTTTTAAATAAATCATCAGCCTCTGAGACTAATTCCGCTGGGATTTGGTCAGATTTCCTACGATGCAATTGATCAGCAACTACAAAATACGGTTGAACTGCCAAGCCATTAGAGTTTGAATCTATCCAAACTCTATCCATTAGACGCCCTGCTGACAATACATCTTGATATTCACAAGAACTAATGATGGCTACCAATGCAGGAGCATCACTAATGGGACCAGCATCAATACCTGCCAGAAACTTATAAGCACCAATCTTATTTAGCCAAAGCATCCGCTTCCAACTACTAATTAATTTTAAAAAGTATTTCCCTCCTGGCGGCAAATCTAATGTACTGATATCTAAGCCATCGTCAGCATAAGAATCAAAGCGAAAACTTTTAGCTAACCATTCATGTAACTCACGTGTCCTGAACCGAATTTGAGACGCTATCTTAACCAACGAAGAAATTTCCTGGATTTGGTTGGGGCGATCAAAAACGACAACCCGAGCCGAGCCCTCTGTCAGCTTTTTTAACACTTCAATAACTTCAAATGGGATTTTAGATTTTTGAAATGGAAATCGATTGGTATGTCTTTTAAAAAGAGGAAAATCGTTTTCAAAGACACACGCAACCTCAGGCTGATCAATTTCTATCTTAAAAAACAATGGCTTATCAGGATTTATTACTTTTGGAATCTGTATATCCAAATGACAATTTGATGCAAATGCAGCTTGGCAAATGTTTTCAAGAACCGCCCCCATAGTAAGGATGGTTGCAGGACTGGTTGCAGGGAATGTGTAGGATCCCACACGATCAGCATCAAACATAACGTTTAAAGTTGGGTTGTGCCAAATAAATTTCCATGGCTGTGAGTTATCTGCCGAAGGGGCATGATGAGCAGCATGTAAAATTTTTGTTACATTATTTAAATTTGTCATATGGCCTCATGATTTATACCGTATATGAATAATATATTTATCAGTATAATGCCAATTAAGACCTACTTGGTAAGAAATTCCGTGCAATTATGCTCGCAACCAGTCAACTTAAATTACAAACTATCAACACTTAGAAGAATATATTAAGAGACTTTTTTAATTCTGGCTTTACATCAATCCCAATAATTAGCAATTAAATCGCCAGACGCCCCACCTTTTTTTAAATCGCAAGACCTCAGAAATATGAATGTTTTTGCTCAAGATACAAAAAATCAGCAACTTTGTTAACTTCAAAATTTTGCAATAACATAACTCAACACAAGTGCGCATCCTTGTATCTGATTAAAATAAACGTCAATAAGACCGAAGACACAATACTTGGTTTTGTTCCAGCTAAAATGTGGCCAATTTTTCCATTCGCCTGTTTTGTGTTTTTTATATCGTCAATATTTTTTACATATATCTACAGTATATTGAGTAACCCTTTCGAAAAAAAATCACAACCACATGATTTACAATGAATTACTAACTTAGGCATGCTATGTGCTAACATCTTATACATTCCTAGATGGAATATTTTTACCATTTTCTATATCTTGAGAGGTTACTACAATGAATAAATCTGTTATCTACCCTTTACTAGGCGCCGCACTTGCAGCAGGCGTTTCATTTTCAGGCACAGCATCTGCTTTTGCTGTTGGTGGCGTAGAAGTTGGTCCTAATAACCAAGGCTTCAGCATCTTAGCTACACAATTATACGAAGGACCTGCAATTACTGCTGCTGGTCAAACGCTTTATGGTGCAGGCCAAGTAACTGCTCTCAACGGATCAACAAACTTTTTAACTGTTGCCGGAAAAGAACTTGATTATGTATTCTCAACAACTAACGTATTGTTAAGCGGCACACAAACAGTTTTCGCTGGTGGCACGTTGACATTCTTCTTGAACAATACTGGCACGTTTCTTAACGTTTCTAATAACTTAGGCAACGTTAGCATCGCATCATCAATTGCATCTTTAAGCGGTGGCACAGATTGGTTAGATTTGGCTTTCAAAACAGTTAAAGATCCAGGTGGTTTTGGCGTAAACGGTGCAATTTTTGGTACTGGAACTGGTTTTAGCGGCAATAACTTTTCAGGCTCTGGCGTTGGTAACCTTGATGTTGTTGCTGGCCTTGGTTTAGCAAATGCCACTTTTAACAGTAACTTTTTTGATGTTACCAATCCCGATGGCACTGCTGGCAAAACTGATTTCAACTTTGCATCCAGTTTTTCTTTGAGCAGCCCAGCTGCCGGCCCTACCTTTTTGCCAATCGACGGTACTACTAGATTTTCTGCTAGACCAGTAGCTGTCCCTGAACCTACTTCAATTGCTTTAATTGGTTTAGTTTTAGCAGGACTTGGTTTCGTAAAACGTAGATCAATCTAAGCTTTATAGATCCCAAAAAGGGTGATGAATATATATTCATCACCCTTTTTTTTGCTTTTTAAGACAGCTCAGTCCGGTTTTTTAATTCCCTAGTTCTTATATACCGACTTTTACAAAATCTAACGCCGGATTTACGAAATCTTTTCGACAAACGGAAACTGAAGACATAGTGGACACATACCAATAACAAGCTTCCGCAACCCGCTTATCAGAAGAATAGGCACTACGACAGCCCATCCTCTAACCAATAACAGATCTTCAATTGTTAATTTTTTCCTTTATCAATACACGATCAGTTAATTTACCATGCGCCCTTACCTGCTGCTCCGCCCTTACATACCAACAATCAATCTTCCATTTATAAGCTTGCTTAATAAAACATTGGCTTTCTATATATAAGAGCTAACCGGTAGATGATTCCAAAAAATATGATACAAGCAAACTTTCCGAACAATTACATGATGAAACTACAAATAGTTTCATAAAACGATCCTGCGAGAGTTTAATCAAACCACATACCGCAAGAGACATTGTTCAAATTTAAAAAATTTCTAAAACGACCTGGACACTTGGCTTGTTTATTACAATAATTAACTGTCTAATCAAGGTATAATTTGCAACAGAGGGAACAGATTTAAATCCACTTAATCCGATAAATAACCTCAAATTCAGTAACTATCAAATTAGGCCTGCGTTAGCACAGCTTATTGTTGAGCTTTTAAGCATTTTATCAATCACAGATCACTTTCAACTCTGTTGAGCTCTTAAGCTCACAACCCACCACTGCTGATCGAATCTAAATTCTCCAGACCAATTAAATTATGTCACGAAATTCTTTACATAAAATCAACTTAATCCTAATAATCTAACAACAAAGGCTTAACTAAATGCACATTTCCGTCTTGAGCTTAATTTTGTTAATCCTACTTGCAGGTTGCGACACACCTGTGGAGCCTCCACCGCCACCTCGCCCCGCATTAGTGATGATTGTCGGCCAAAAGGCTGTTGATAATTCAATGTCCCTAGTTGGAGAAGTCACGCCCCGCTATACATCCAGCCAAAGTTTTAGAATTAACGGCAAGATTATTAAGCGATTTGTCGATGTTGGAGCAAAAATCAAAAAAGGCCAACTTCTGGCAAGGCTTGATGCTACTGATAGCAATTTAAGTACGACCGCTGCAATGGCGGATGTCCACGAAGCTGAGGCCAGCCACGCGTTGGCCGTATTAGAAGTTGAAAGACAACGACTGTTATTTGCTAAAAAATTCATTTCGGCATCAGCCTTGGATATTAAGGAAGCTGAACTGAAAGCATCCAGTGCAAAACTTGCAAAAGCCAAGGCACAAGCCAATGTCACTGGCAATCAAACTCAATATACTAATTTAACAGCAGATCGAGATGGCGTAGTCACCCTCATCCTTGCTGAACCTGGACAAGTGATTCAAGCTGGTGAAGAAATTGTACAAATTGCTGACACTAAGGAAGTTGAAGTTTTGATTGCAGTACCCGAATCACGCATGGCTGAAGTTAAACCCAAAGCGCCAGTTGAAATACACATGTGGGCGGACCGTGAGACAACTTACACTGGCATAGTGAGAGAAATCTCTCCCGAAGCAAACCCGGCCAGCAGGGCATTTAATGTCAAAATTTCAATTGCAGATGCCGACTCAAAAATCAAACTAGGCATGACCGCAGGTGTAAAATTTAAAATGGCGCAAAGCGAAAGCGACAAAGGATTTTTAATTCCCAGCAAAGCCATAACGGAAATTAACGGGAAAACGACTGTGTGGATCATAAACAGCAATGACCAGGCTGAATCCAGAGCAGTAGTTGTAGGTCAGTTTAGAGAAGACGGCACATTAATCACCGAAGGCTTGCAATCTGGAGACAGAATTGCCATTGCCGGGGTACATACTCTTTTTGCCAATCAAAAAGTAAAACCCATTGTTGAGGCTAAGCAATGAGCGAAATGCACCCAACAAATACTGACCAAGACCGCTTTAATTTATCCAATTGGGCTCTGAAGCACCAGGCCTTGGTCTTATATCTCATGCTGGCCATCACAATTTCTGGACTAATTGCCTATACCAAGCTGGGACAATCGGAAGATCCTCCCTTTACTTTCAAAGTAATGCTGGTCACTACCTCCTGGCCTGGCGCCAGCGCACAGGAAGTTGAGCAGCAAATAACCGATAAACTGGAAAAGAAAATCCAGGAGATCTCCCAGTTAGATAACGTCAAAAGCTTTTCTCGGCACGGTCAATCAATGATATTTATTGAGGTCAGAGACGACACCTTGTCCAAAGACATGCCAGAAATATGGTATCAGGTCCGAAAAAAAATTGGCGACATACGCCATACGCTTCCGCAGAACATAGAAAGCTTGACTTTTAATGACGAATTCAGCGATGTATACGGCAGCATGTATGCTTTAACTGGCGATGGCTTTGACTATGCTGCCTTAAAAAAACAAGCGGAATTAATCAGAACAGAATTACTCAAAATCAATGACGTAGCAAAAGTTGAATTTTTTGGCGAACAAAAGCAACGTATCTTTATTGAGTTTGAAAACTCTAAACTAGTCACAATCGGTCTCAGCCCAACTGAACTTCTTACCATATTACAGTCACAAAATGCAGTAGTACGTAGCGGTTCTTTTGATTCGAAGGATGAACGCATCCGCATTACCGTATCTGGCCGGTTTAATCAGCTAGAAGACTTGCTCGAATTGCGCTTACGTGCAAACAATCAGGATTTTCGCCTGGGTGATGTAGCGCATATCTATCGTGGCTACGAAACTCCACCGCATGACCGCGTTCGTTTTCAGGGCCAGGAAAGTTTATTGCTTGGTGTCAGCATGAAAGACGGTGGAGATGTTACGGCTTTGGGCGTAGAGCTGGAAAAATCCATAAAACAGATCCAGCAACAACTTGCCATCGGACTGACAATCAACACTGTTACGTCTCAGCCTAGATTTGTAAAAATGTCTATCCATGACTTTGCTACATCTCTCATCGAAGCCCTAGTGATTGTATTAGGTGTCAGCCTAATGTCGTTGGGTTGGCGCTGTGGATTGGTAGTTGCTGTTTCTATACCGGTGGTACTTGCTGGTACTTTCCTGGTGATGAACCAATTTAATATCGGCTTACATAAAATATCGCTGGGTGCACTCATTTTAGCGCTAGGGCTATTAGTAGACGACGCCATAATTGCTGTTGAAATGATGTCAGCCAAAATGGAACAAGGTTGGGACAGATTAAAAGCCGCTTCGTTTGCCTACTCATCAACAGCAATGCCTATGCTGAGTGGAACATTAGTGACTGTGGCCGGTTTTTTACCGATAGCCACTGCAGACTCCGCAACTGGTGAATATACTCGCTCAATCTTTCAGGTTTCAGCTATATCACTGATTATTTCCTGGATTGCTGCCATCATATTTGTGCCATTTTTGGGATACCATCTATTACCCAACTACAGTAATGTAGCTCAACATTCTCACGATATTTATAACACCAAATTTTATCAATTGATTCGTTCTACAGTAACCGCCTGTGTGCGCTACCGTAAAACTGTCATTCTCATTACACTAGCGAGCTTTATCCTTGCGCTTATAGGGTTCGGCAAGGTGCAGCAGCAATTCTTTCCAGACTCTACACGCCCTGAATTAATAGTCGACTTACGCCTAACCGAGGGCGCATCGTTTGAAGCAACCGATGTGCAAACTAAAAAGCTGGAAAAATGGTTGGAGAAATGGAACGTTGAACATAAAGGCATAGAAAACTTTGTCAATTATATAGGCACTGGTGCGCCTCGATTTTATTTACCACTTGATATTCAACTGGCGCATCGCGGTTTTGGGCAATTTGTGATTTTAAGTAAAGACAATAAATCCAGAGAATTGCTAAGAAAAGACTTGCTGACATTGTTTGAAAATGACTTCCCTGAATTGCGCGCATCCGTTCTGCGACTAGAAAACGGGCCACCAGTCGGCTTTCCAGTACAATTTAGAGTATCTGGCGCAGATATTAGCCAAATCCGTGATATTGCGCACCAAATTGCCGATATTATGCGTAAAAACAGCAATCTAACCAATGTCCAGCTTGATTGGGACGAACCCAGCAAACTCATCAATGTCTCCCTGGACCAGTCTAAAGCGCGTTTAGTAGGCGTAAGCTCAACAGATATAGCAAACGCCCTCAATGGTGCAATGCAGGAATTGTACATTACAGAATTCAGAGAAGGTATTGAAAGAATTGATTTAGTTGCTAGAGCCCCGGAGCATCAACGCTCACAACTATCACATTTAAGTGATTTAATGATCGTCTCTAATACTGGGCAAAAAGTCTCGTTAGCACAAATTGCCACGATTTCTTACGGATTTGAAGAAGGTGTTATCTGGCGACGAAACCGCGAACCAACAATAACTGTGCGTGCCAACTTACATGGGGATTTACAGGCACCCGATGTATCGCAACAAATTGAAACTGACTTGACCGAACTCAAATCAAATTTGCCCCCAGGTACACATATAGAAACGGGCGGCGCTATTGCGGAATCCAATAAGGGCAGCAGTTCTGTGGCAAAAGGCGTGCCCTTGTTCTTAGTAACGGTATTAACTATCCTGATGATACAACTGCAAAGCTTCTCTCGAGTTTTTTTAGTTGTTCTAACCGCCCCCTTGGCATTAATTGGAGTGACTATTGCATTATTAGCTTTCGGCAAACCATTCGGTTTTGTCGCCATGCTGGGCTCCATTGCCTTATCGGGCATGATCATGCGTAACTCAGTCATTCTGGTTGACCAGATTGATCAGGACCGTCTATCCGGTCTTGAACCCTGGAAAGCAATTGTCGAAGCAACCACTCGTCGGTTTAGACCAATCATACTCACTGCGGCCGCCGCAATACTGGCAATGATTCCTTTAACCCAAAGTGTTTTCTTTGGTCCAATGGCAGTTGCTATTATGGGTGGACTAGCGGTCGCCACCTTATTAACCATTCTGTTTTTACCAGCTCTATATGCTGCTTTATATCGAGTGAAAATATGATTTAAATGGGGAAAAAGATTGGTAACATCTCGTCCAATGCTTTTCAATCAGTCCAGAACAATTTTCTTGCCCGGTTATTTTGAAAATGGCTTAAGTTTTCGGCAGTTTTAAATTCGGTCTTTATAACGCAAAAGAATCGGAAAGCTACAATCTGTAACAACCATAACCACCTGATTAGTTGTATTTGAGTTTTAAGTAACTATTCAGCGTTTTTCAGTTTTCAGTATTGGTGTGAATAAATTCGCACCAATACTACGCTCTAACCATTCCAACCCACTATTCAATTTTTTTCAAAATAACTGCTCTTATGTACGCTACAAAACAGACAAGGCAGCTAGTTGATTTTATGATCCAGTATTACAAAGCTATGGCACTCAATGGTGGCTGCGCTTATGCAATGCCTGAAGCTATTGGTGCTTGTTACTTAATAGAATACCTGACTGGAGTAATAAATGAAAAAATCTACTAATGGAAAAGAATCTGTGTTGTCTGATATTGAAACCCTGCGCAAGCGTGCCCGCAAAAATATTGAAGAAGGTGCCGTTACCAAAGGCTACTCAGCTGACCGGGATACTGTGATCAGGTTATTAAATGAAGCTTTGGCAACTGAGTTGGTTTGCGTACTACGTTACAAACGCCATTTTTTTATGGCCAAAGGTATCCATTCCGATCCGGTTAAGGCTGAGTTTTTGGCCCATGCCAATGAGGAATTGATCCATGCGGATCGGCTAGCAAAACGTATTGTTGAGTTGGGTGGTGAACCCAATTTTTCTCCAGATGGATTGAGCGAACGCAGCCATGCCGAATACGTCAAAGGCGATACACTTAAATCTATGATCAAGGAAAACCTGATTGCAGAACGAATTGCAGTAGAAAGTTATCGTGAGATGGTGGTGTATTTGGCCGACAATGATCCAACGACGCAGCGAATGCTCAAGGAAATACTGACAGTTGAAGAAGAGCATGCCGATGATTTGGCCTCATTGTTGGAAGATATGCATAACTGAAACAGGAATTTTGCAGGTTGGGTTGGTACTGTTCCAGGACAATAATCACTGCCGCCATATGATTGCTGGGGAAGCAGCGAAGTAAGCCGGTTAAAGCCGGAGCAAAACCCAACTCACGGGCTTCGAACATGCTTGGTTACAGTTAGGCCTAACCTGCCAAGCGGAGCAAACCATGAAAAACTTATCCCAATCCCAATAAGATTTTTCAAAACCCTCATTCTGGCTTTCTCCTAATGGTATAGGGTTAACAGGTGAACTTATTGAGATTGGTATTTCTACACAGCTGTATAAAAAATCCCGAATATCAATAACATCAATCGCACAACGCGTAAGGAAAAACATGATTAATCCTGCCCAAATCAAGCCTGATATGCCTGTAGTTTGTTCGCTGGACGGCCAGTTTGGTACTGTCGATCACATGGTAGGCCCCAACATGATTAAATTGAAGAAGGATGGAAGCGGGCAACATCATTACATTCCAGTTGCCTGGGTAACGTCAACAGAAAACAATCAGATTAAAGTTGATCGTCCCGGTGATGACGCAAAGCAAGGATGGTCGACAACATCGCCTTATTACATTGAGGACTGAACTTGTTGTTATGGATAAAAAGAGTTGATAGGGCTTATAGTCGGGTATCGCGAAGTAAGTCCCCTCCTCCAGCACTATCACAATCATTCCAAATTCAAGCGGCGCCAGTGCATCCAAGTTTGCACTAAGCTTATCTTGTTTTGTCGTCCCAACAAACACCCAGAGACTGCCGAAGGATTATTAAAGTACCTAATGAAAGTGGTTAGGCCAGCCCGCCACCAGGAACGGTGTATTTATAACTGACTTTCTAAACAAGATTGATTGAGTAAGCGTTATTTAACAACTATAGGGTTGTGCGCTACATATTAATGCCTGATTTTAATGACTCGTCATATCTCTTGTAATCTAGCAAACGGTCAGATTCGGTTTTAACAACCTGATAGCATTCACAAGCCCAAATTTCCAATGCTGGCCGTTCTAATACGGTGATGTGGCCGCGACGGTAGTCAATTATGCCTGCTTTTTGCAATTTTCCGGCCGCTTCAGTGACTCCTTCTCGACGAACGCCCAGCATGTTGGCAATCAATTCATGGGTCATAATCAGCTCATTGGAATTAAGTCGATCCAGGCTGAGTAAAAGCCAGCGGGCGAGTTGCTGATCCACAGAATGATGCCGGTTGCACACAGCTGTTTGTGCCATTTGGGTAATTAATACCTGTGTGTAACGCAGTAACAAATGCAACAGCACCCCGTTGTGACTTCCGTTTGACCGCTCAAACTCTTGCATGAGCGGAAATTCTTTTAACCGATAAGCGTAGCCCGCGCTCTGCACAACAGCGCGATTCGGCATGGTTTGCCCTCCCATAAACAGCGCAATGCCGACAATGCCTTCGTTGCCTACCACGGCGATTTCCGCCGAAGCACCGTTTTCCATCACATACAACAAGGATATGATGCAAGTGATTGGAAAATAGGCATAACGTAACTTTTCACCGGACTCGTACAAAACCTCACCGAGCGGCATCGAGACAAGTTCCAGAAAAGGCTCCAGGCGTTTAAACTCTATTGCCGGCAAGGTATCCAGAAGATGGTTTTGATTGGGGGCATGCGTCTCAGTCATCATGGGTTTTCCTTAATTGTCGGCTCAGATTGGGATACGTTGGTTCTCATACAACGTAACTTAATGATAAAAGTGTGTGCGACAGTTATTAAAGACAGCGCTGTGCTTCAAAAAGAAGGGAGCAATCATGCTTGGATCCGCTTTTTCTTCGCTAAATTTGGCTACTTATACATCTATTCAGGATAAATTAACATTAATTTATCACGAGATGTAGGGCTTTATTGATTTGGTTTTGTGTTTTCTATTAAGATGATCGTACTTTGCGGTAGTTTTAAGCGCGGAATTGGCACTTTTTACAAACAGATGTCGCTACGAAAATGGTTTTTTTTGGCTAAAAAAGATTGGCTATGCCTGCTGTAAACGCGCCAGCTTAAAATACTAAAGATCGATAATCAGCTTCGTGCATTTTGTCTTTATACCTAGCTGTATTAACGTGTTTGATTAAATCATTATGCTTGTCCGCCAGCTGATCAAAGTGCACTGGCGGCGGCCACAAAGCGCTTATCGCCTAAAATATAAGCTCTGCCAACAGTAATCTCATCTTTTCAGTATCCGCTCTGATACACTTTCCTGATCATGGGTTTCAGGCAGCATGATAATTAATTCACCATCACCGCAAACCGTGTCTCCTTACAAAATTTTGGCGATTTAGCGTGTAACAAACTTTTGTAAAAGGGCTCCCTGTGTTACGACAAAAAGTGTTATTAATGGTTTTTTAAATTATCCAGCTCTATAAATAATAATTGAGCTACCGGCTTTTTTAACTAACAGAACGCCAAAGCGCCTAATAAACCAATCTAACAGCAAATCGTTACTGGACTAGTCCAGTAAGTTCGTGAGCGATATGGTTTTTTAAATTATGCGGCACCGCCTCATTCATCATGATTACAAAGGGTTGCCATTCATTTCGATTCGTTAAAAAACCGGCTAGTGCGCTAACGCCGGTTAAGGTTCCAGATTTTGCATAAACGCCGGGCTCAACTTCCGGCAGCAGATGCTTCCAGTCTCGCAAAGCCAGCAGCAGCTGTGTTAGCTGCTGTGGCGATAGTCGGTTATTGTGGGATAATCCGGCACCGTCTTCCAATGTAAAGCCTTTCCAGCCAAAACGTTGGTACAGGGTTTCTTCCATGTATCGCTTTACATCAGCCGGGTTTGCCGGACGTTTGTAGTGTTCTGCACTTAGCATTAAAATCAATTGGTTAGCCACAAAATTGGTGGAATATTTAAGCATAGGCCGCAGGATTTCCTCCAAGGTTTTGGAGTTAACATGTGTATAGTAAACAGTCAGGTTTGGAACTTGTCCGAAAACAATTTGGGGAGCGGTTGCAACCCCTTGTTTTTGTAACAGAGCGCCCAATAATTCTGCGAAATAGGTTTCGGCATTCTTGGGATTAGGCCCAGTATTAACTCTTAACTCACTGCTTCGATTGGCGTTGGCTAATCTTTCCGCATAAGCGGTCAATGGCGTTACCGACTCCGCAGAGATAACCTGACCAGCGACTCGCCTAGTTGCTATGGTATTAAAATTAGCCGCCACGGCAGTTGGCACGGCATCGTAGGGATTATCTGATCTGCCTGTTCCTGGCAGCAGTAAATTCGGTTGAAATAGTGAGCTATCAATGCCGATGGCTTTAACTTCCTGTAAACCCTTCTTTTTAAGGTTTCTGGCAGCAATGTCCAGTTCTTCTGAAACCAAATAAGGATCGCCGCTACCCTTAACCCACAGCGTTCGTGTTGATTCATCCAGATAAAACTGAGTGCTGAAACGATGCTGTTTACCCCAGTGCGTTAACGCCATCCAGGCCGTGGCTAACTTGGTGGTTGAAGCGGGTATTAACGGAAAATCGGCCTGCTTAGCAATGATGGCTTGACCAGTTCTGTCCAAAACGATAAGCCCTGCTTTGTTTAGTCTGGAGAATGCAGCCATCGCATCACCTGCGTTACTGGCTAGCGGTATCAAAGTTAACAAGATAAGCAAGCTGGCAAGCAGTGTTTTCTTGTCTACCAATTTGGTTGGTACTTTCATCTAAACAAACTCACGGAAACGTGTGGATTTTACAAAGTTGTTATTGAGAACCTAATAGAAAAAGGGGTTCGTGATCATTATTTTAGCTGCAATTTTTTGACCATGCTGCCTATCTTCTAAAACAACTCTGATTACTTACAAGCATCAGCTAAAATCAAAATGATGAAAGTTATGAAACAGGTGAGTTACGTCCATGTAATCTGGATACCGGCAATCCCTGCCAGTATGTCGTGACTTTGAGATTGCGCTCCTCAGCTGAAAGTTTTACCTGTCCATGAAAACGTATTGGGATTGATATAATACCAATCCCAATACGTTTTTTTATTTATAACCCTTATCCAAGCCTTCACCCGTTGGAGAAGAGGTAGTATGAGAACATTTTGGGATTGATTTAATCAGGTAAGATTAAGCGTTCTTTGTTGCAGTATCCGCAAGCAATAAACTGATAAATTCTTCAGCTGGTAATGGCGGGCTTATCAGATATCCTTGATAAAGATCGCAACCTTGTGTTCTTAAAAAGAACAGTTGCTCTTCCGTCTCAACACCTTCTGCCAATATTTTAAAGCCTAAGTTATGACCCATTGCAACAATAGCGGCGGTGATTTCCATATCGTCTTTCAAAAATGGGATATCATCGATAAAGCTTTTATCAATTTTTAAGATATCAATCGGAAACAGCTTTAGATAAGCCAGTGAGGAATAGCCGGTGCCAAAATCGTCAATGGCCAATCTAACGCCATGCTGACGCAAGCTATCCAGCAAGTCCAGCGCATCCCAATCTGAATCCATCAAGCCGCTTTCTGTTAATTCTAACTCCAGGTTAGCCGCAGGAAAGCCAGTCTCCTTTAAAACTTTGGCAACTAACGCAGGCATATCAGTTTGCCTTAACTGATGCGGCGACACATTGACGCCTAAGTTTATTGCAGGAAAACCGGCATCTAACCACTCTTTGCCTTGCCGACAGGTTTCTCGCAGCACCCACTCACCCAGCATGTCGATAATACCAGTGGCTTCGGCAACCGAAATAAACCGGATGGGCGGGATAAGTCCTTCTGCGGGATGCTGCCAACGCACCAAGGCTTCCGCACTGACAATTTTGCCAGTATACGTATCCACCTGGGGTTGGTAATAAACTCTTAATTCATTTTGGCTTATTGCCCGCCTAAGCTGGGCTTCCAATTCAATACGCGAGCGGGCTGCAGTAGTTAGATCTTCTGAAAAATAAGAATATCGATTGCGGCCCTTGTTTTTTGCCAGATACAGAGCTGCGTCTGCTTGTTGTAGCAGCATCTCCGGGGAATCGCCGTAATCTGGAAACAGACTGATACCAATGCTAACGCCAATCCGCACCTCACCAATCATAGGCAACTCCCAAGGCTCATTAAAGTCCCTAATGATAATTTCTGCCACCTTGGCCGCATCTTCAGAATGATTTATATCTTCTAACAACACGGTAAATTCATCACCCCCCAGTCTGGCAACGGTATCCACTTCTCGTAATCGAGAAATCAACCGGTTTGCAACCAGTTGCAATAATTGGTCGCCCGCAAAATGTCCAAAACTATCGTTAACATCCTTAAATCGATCCAAATCCAACATCAACAAGGCCAATTGTTTATGTTCCCGTTTGGCCATATCAATGGCGTGCCCCAGACGATAAAAAAGTAATAAACGATTTGGCAAACCCGTTAAGGAATCATGATGCGCGATAAACTCCATGCGTGCTTCTGAGTCTTTAATTTCTGTTATATCTGCAAATACAGCGACATAATGGGTAATATTTTCAGAATCTCCCATCACCGCACTAATGCTTTCTAACATTGGAAAAATTTCGCCATTTTTTCGCTTATTCCAGATTTCGCCCTGCCAATGCCCTTTAATTAACAAGCTGTCCCAAATGGATTGATAGAATTCACGATCATGTTTTCCAGATTGCAATAACCGAGGGTTTTTAGCCAGCACTTCCGCTTGGCTGTAACCCGTTATATCGGTAAACGCTCTATTAACCAACAGGATATTTACGTCTGCATCCGTAATCATGAAGCCTTCGTTACTTTCTTCAAAAACCTTGGCAGCAAGACTTAACTGCGTCTCAGCCTGTTTTATTTTGGTAACGTCCAGCACAGTACCCATAAATTTATTGAGCTTGCCTTGAGCATTGGCTTCAAAAAACAGGGTTGGCGAATAATACCGTACCTCACCATATTTTGGATTACTTCGAAAATCCTTTGGCACATCGGGTGCTAATCCATGCTTGATTTTACTAAACCCATCCTGCAATTTTTTCCTGTCATTGGGATGGATGTGTTCAAGAAACTCGCTAAAACTGGGGATTTCAGCAGGATATTTAAAACCAAACAGCTGATACATCTGCTTGGACCACCAAACCACATCGGTATCAATATTAAACTCCCAGCTACCCAAGCCAACGTGTTTTTCCGCCTGCTCCAGACGTTCAGTGTATTGCCTTAAATACTTTTCAGCCTGTTTGCGCTGTGTTATATCACGGGATAGCACTATAAAGCGGGGTTGGTCGGAGCAGGAAAATTTACGAGATACTGATAATTCAAACCAAACCTTCCCTTGGGGAAGTTCCAGCTCAAATTGCTGGCCTTGACTACGTCCATGCAGGTCGGCAGCTTTTAATGCCTGCATGATGATCTCTGCGACATTGGGCGGTAATAAGCCAGAAATTGTATTGCCGATAATCGCATCAACCGGTGCCGCCAACAGCTCCGGCCTTGGTGACTGAAAACTATAAAAATGCCCATCCAGGCCGACATCAAAAAGCAAATCTGGAATGGCATCCAAGGTATCTTGTAATTGATTTTTTACATTAAGAATTTCAATTTCTTGTTGCTTACGCTCGCTTTCCAAAGCAAATCGACCCAGCGCATAAGAAATATCCTTGGCCATTTCAACTAATAAGTTTTGGGCCGCCTCATCAAAAGCATCAATCTCACTCGCATAAAGCGTTAATACCCCAGTTACCTGGCCATTTTTAAAAATGGGTAATGATGCGGACGATCCCCAACCAAAATCAGTTGCCTTCTGATGCCAAGGTGCGGCCTTGGGATCATTTTGAAAGTTTTGGCACCAATAGGGCCGATGGGTATAAACTGCCGTCGCTGTTGGCCCCTGCCCTAATGGACTATTCTGGTCAGTTGTGATTGAAATGTCGTTTAGATAATCAGTGCCTTCACCATAACTGGCAACTGGCTGGACGATTTTACTGCCGGTTTCAACCAAACCAATCCAGGCCATTTTCATCTCACCAAAATTAATGGCATCCATGCAGATTTGTTGAAATAATTCCTGTTCATTATCGCAACGAACTGTAGCCAGACTGCATTGAGTTAATGCTGAATATATCTGGGTTAACCGTTGTAATTTGGCTTCATTAATCTTACGGGAAGTAATGTCTTGCACCGTAGCCAACAGGTAATCTATTTTACCGTCGGTAGCGCGAACACATTTTACATCAATGCAAGCAAATACAATGGCCCCATCCTTGCGGATAAAGCGTTTATCAACGGTAAACCCATCCAAACCTTCGTCCGTTAACTGCTTAAATAAGCGCTCACTTTCATTTAGGTCTTCCGGGTGCGTTAATTCTTCCCAGGTCTTTTTACTAAACTCCTCGCGGCTGTAACCAAAAATACTGCACATGTAATCATTAAAGCGCAACCATCGCTTGGTTATTGGACTGGCCATACCCATGCCGATAAACGGCAGATCGAAAAACTTATGCAGCAACATATCTGTTTTCGCCTGTTCGGCCAATAACTGCATCTTCTGCATTTGTCGCTGTTGGCGCCAAATTAATAATAACGCAGCACTTAACGAGACGGAGGTAAAAAAAGCAATCAAGCTAACCCACAAAACCAAGCGTTTAAGCGGTGTAAAGACTTCGTCATGATCAATTTTTGCAACCAGATGCCAGTCAGTGCCCATTATATTTCTATAGACAGCCAACACGGCTTGACCGCGATAATCCTTACCTTCTTTGATTCCAGCAGTGGTAGTGGATAAAACATCGCTACCAGGCAAAATTGAGTCGTCCGATGGCTTTAGTGTGGTCAATGCGCTGTTTTTAAGATGCAGAAGATCGTTTAGATAAATCTGACGGTCTTCCTCACAACGCATGAGTATGGTCTCACCGCTAGGGCTTGCCGTCGGCCATTTATTAATAAGCGGAAATAAAAATTTCTGAGCCGTAATGCGTAGTACAACGGTTGCAATGGTGTGCGCTTCTTTTCCATCCCCAACCGAAATAGGCACTATCCAATCTAAATGAATAAAACCCGTGCCATCACGATAAAAATTACCACGTTGAATCTGGTTTATCGCTAAAGCGTGTTGTAATTTATTCTGCAAATCCGGAGTTAGCTCGGTATGTTCGCCCAATGAAAACAATAGCTGATTATGGGTATTTAACAGCAATACACTGTCGTAGTTTGCCTCCAATCCTATTACTTTAAATCTTTCACTGATTACCCTGGAAAATTGGACATTTTGATGTATGAACTGCTGAATTAATTCTGCAAATTCCTTACTGGATTTTAAGGCCGCAGCGTCATGCTGCCTTTCATCCAGCCAATCTTCAATCTGGTTGGCTTTAATTTCTGCTATTGCCTCTAAATTTACAAAAGCTTCTCGTTTAACTTCAGTGCCATAAAACTTAAAAACTAACATGCCGCTCAGCGGCGCAATCAGTACAAAGAATAAAAATAATATTGCAACTCGACGGGTGGCAATCGACGTTAGCTGAACATTCGATTTGGCTCTAATATGACCAGCCGGTTCTAACCAGGCATTCAAAAGCAAATATAATAGTCCACTGGTAACCACAACAAAGAGCACACCTTTGCCAAGTTCAATTCGACTTTGCAAAACAGGATCATCAACGGTAAATGTCAGCAGCATTCCTGATATAATTATCCAGGACAGCGCAAATACTGCATACATCAACGCAATGCGGCCGGAAGACAAATATTTGTACATAAGTTATTTGTGTTTTCGATGAACGAGCGACTGATAAAGATTACTATTGGTCAGCTTAGCAAAAAATTCAAGTAAGTATAATAAGCCGCTTTGATATTCGAAATATTGTTTTAGATCAATTTCGACTAATTTTATGATCTTTTTGATTGAAAGAAACTGACTGTATCATTTCAACAAATAATACCAGACTGACTATAATTAAATTAGTTATGCAAATTATATTG
>Ga0066448_1000085_pt1 | contig 45058 bp, 26 predicted proteins | sample LakWasMet70_HOW9_2_FD_59536 | JGI IMG/M metagenome (GOLD analysis project Ga0066448, IMG submission 59536) | Freshwater sediment methanotrophic microbial communities from Lake Washington under simulated oxygen tension - Sediment Metagenome 70_HOW9 | ecosystem: Environmental > Aquatic >...
CATAGGGCACTTTTTGCATGTGGCACTTGAAATCATTAACTCAATCATTGAGCACTTTCTTGAGCACACTTTTCATATGTCACCCAGGCAATCAGAAATGACGGTATTTTGGGGCGGCATGACCTTTAATTTTGTGATTTTGTCTTATGTGATACGAAAGGCTTATCTAAAGACCATATTGTTATACGAAGAAGCCAAAATAAAATGGAGAACAATGCAAGAGAACCCAAAAACCGCATTTTATATTAAATTTGCAGCAATGATGGGCATGCTGGGGTTAACTTTTTTTCTTTTAACTTAACTCGAACGCTTGTGTGGGGCTGTTAGAAATTTGAAGGGGTACATTTCACAGAACCCCTTAATTAACTAGAATTTCCGTCTGAATGAGTATGAATCCAATACAAAAAAAATCCGATAACGAAAAAGCGACTAAGACGCTGTTTGAGCAACTTTTTCAACTACTGGAATGTAAATTCGAGGAATCTAAATTAGTTGCGCTAATCGCCCGTATTGAAGGCGGCGATGAGCTAACCAAATTAAGCGAAATTGGCGATCATATTGGATTACATATGAGTCGTGTTGCCCTTACAGCGCAAGCGGCAGCTGAGGCTTCTGCTGCTAGCACACCGTTGGTGACACACCTTTCAGATGGTCGCGGCTGGATTATATTATGTGGGTTTCGTGCTGGCAGAATACGGGTTTTGATGGCGCAAGGTGAGGCAGTGAGTGAAAGTCGAATCAAGGTTTCGGCTCTACACAAATTACTGGATCAATCAGAAATTCGCATAAACGATTGGCTGTTGGTACAGGCTAAGTCGCCTCTGGCAAATGTGGTTAGCCCTGCGCATGACGGGCATTTTTCGCCCTTATCCAGGCTAATTGAGTTGATGCGTGCTGAGCGCTCTGATCTGATGACCGTACTTGGTTTAACCTTGGGATCGGGATTGTTGGCGTTAGCTTCACCGGTAGCGGTACAGGCCCTGGTAAACTCGGTAGCAATGGCGGGAATGGGTCAGCCGTTGCTGGTTCTATCAATTATTTTATTCTTTTTTCTGGCCTTTGCCGGGGTTGTGCATGTTATCCAGTCTTACTTGGTTGAAATTGTACAACGACGTATTTTTGTACGCTTGGCGACCGACCTGGCTTATCGCTTGCCTAGAGTCAGTGCAGAAGAACTTGGTCGACATAGTGGCGAGGAATTGGTTAACCGTTTTTTTGATGTGTTAACAGTGCAGAAATCCGGTTCCGCGTTGCTGTTAGATGGCTTGAGCACTGCCGTACAAACCTGTATAGGTTTAATTTTATTAGCTTTTTACCATCCATTTTTATTGGCATTTGATGTCGTACTGCTATTGGCAATCGGTTTTATCTTATTCATCTTGGGCCGTGGCGGTGTTGCGACAGCCATTCAAGAATCGTTGTCGAAATATGCGCTGGTAGCATGGTTGGAAACCATTGCCGGCAATTTACAGACATTTAAATTCGGTAGCGGCGTTAATCATGCGGCCAAACGCACTGACAGCCTTGCGCTAGCGTATTTAACAACAAAAAGTAATCACTATAACGTATTGATAAAACAAATTATCGGTTCAGTCGCCTTGTATGCGATAGCCAGTACTGCCTTGCTGGCTATCGGTGGCTATTTGGTTATTGAAGGCCATTTAACCCTTGGGCAGTTGGTTGCAGCGGAATTAATTGTTTCTTCAGCGTTAATTTCTCTGATTAAATTTGGAAAACATTTGGAAGGCTATTATGACTTAATGGCAGGCACCGATAAAATCGGACATCTGCTGGATTTATCCATTGAACGTGAAGATGGGGTTGCAATTGACCAGTCAAAACCAATCTCTGTTGCAGTGCAAAATTTAAGTTATGGCTTTGGTGCAAAGCAGTCGGTATTAAACAATCTTAACTTTGTTATTGAAGCAAAAGAAAAAGTCGCACTATTTGGTGATTACGCCAGCGGAAAAACGCTATTGGCAGAAATTATCTGTGGCATGAGGCAACTGCAATCAGGCACAGTCGAAATTGCAGGTCATAATCTTGAAGACCTCCGTTTGGAAAGTATACGCAAGCGCATTAACTTAGTTAGTCGAATGGAAATTATTGAAGACAGTATTTTCGAAAATGTCCGGCTCGGAAATCCGGAAATCAGCTTGATTGACGCAGAGCAAGCGTTGCTAGCGGTGGGCTTGTTAAAGGACGTGACAAACTATGAAGCAGGCATAGAAACCGTTCTAAGTACCAATGGTAATCCCTTCTCCACAACTCAAAGCAAATTATTGCTATTAGCGCGAGCGATAGCTTCCCAGTCATCGCTGCTGATCATAGATAGCATTCTGGATGAAATTGGTGAACCAGCCATGCAACAGGTGGCACAAACACTGTTTGCGGACGATGCGCCTTGGACCCTGCTGCTGATGACAGGGTCAGCCAGCGTTGCGGCACGTTGCCAACGCATTGTGTCCATACAAGGAGGAAATTATGATGCTTGATTTGCAACATCGGCTATCTGCACTATCCGTAGCCCGAACTCCGCGACGAGTCAGTTTTATCGCCAAATTGGTCGTTTGGATATTTTTATTAACTCCGATTGCTTTACTGTTGACTCCGTGGCAACAAAACATCAATGGCATTGGCCGTGTTTCTGCGTTCGCTCCCATTGAGCGCCAACAATCCATAGAAGCACCCATCACTGGCCGTATTGTGAAATGGTTGGCTAAAGAAGGCAGCAAGGTAAAATCTGGCGATGTCTTAATGGAAATTGCGGACATTGATCCCGAAATGATGAACCGGTTAACCCTGCAAAAAGAGGCTGCCGCAGCCAAACTGGCAGCAAAAGAGGAAGAATTGCGGGCTTATCAAATGCAAATCAACAACTTAATTTCAACCCGGGATTTACAGGCCGCCACAGCCCAATATCGACTTGAAGTTGCACAACAGCGTGCCAGATCGGCCAGTGAAGCCATTGCATCAGCAAGCGCTACACTGGACGCCGCATCCACTCAAACTCAACGTTTACAGCGTTTACTGGGTGATGGTCTGATCTCCAAACGTGATCTTGAACTGGCTGAGCGCGATGCTATCGTCGCCAGGCGAAACCTGAATAGTGCCAAGGCAAGTCTGGACGCCGCAACTGCGGAACAAGGTGCCGCGCAAGCTGAAATTGGACGCATTCGTGCTGATGCTCAAGCGCGCATTGATTCGGCCAATGCCTCGGCAAAAAAAACTCAGGGTGAGCTGGAAGACAGTCGTAGCAGTTTATTAAAAATGGAAATTGATGTATCCCGTCAGCAATCGCAGATTATAAAAGCACCGCGAGATGGCAGTGTTTTGCGCCTATTGGCCAATCCACAAAGTGATCTCGTGCGACAAGGCGACCCCTTGCTGGTGCTGGTTCCTGATACTGACATCAAAGCGGTTGAGCTTTGGGTGAATGGTAATGATGCAGCATTGATTACGCCTGGCCGTCATGCCCGTTTGCAGTTTGAAGGCTGGCCGGCTGTGCAATTTGTTGGCTGGACCGAGGTTGCTATCGGCACGTTTGGTGGCACGGTTATGTTTATTGATTCAACGGACGATGGTAAAGGAAAGTTTAGAGTATTGATTGTGCCTGATAAATCGGATCATGACTGGCCATCTGAACGCTTCTTACGGCAAGGTGTTAGGGTAAACGGCTGGATATTGTTAAATCGCGTCACCATGGCTTACGAACTCTGGCGTCAGTTGAATGCCTTTCCGCCTCAATTAACGCTGGAAACACCCAAAACTGATTTAATCAACCAGAAAATGAAATAAGCCATGATAAAACAATTGAAATGTAACTGGGCACCGGCTGTTTTCGTGATTGTTTTACCTTGTTTGGCTGGTTGCAATTATTACTTTGATACATCCACAGACCAAGCAATTAACATTCGTTATGAGGAAAGATTAAAAAATCATGAAGGTTTGTCATTGCAAAAACTATCAAAAACGCCACCGGTTAGCGTAGAAAAAGCTTTGCCAAAGTTTAAGGAACGCCGTCCTAAAACTAAAAATACGGTAACTCCAATTAAGCCTGAAGACTTGGCCGTGGACAAAACTCCGCCGGAAGACAGCCGGCAAATGTCAATTACGGCTGCACGCGCTTTAGCACTGGAAAATAATCTGGATTTAAAAATTGCCCAAATCGATCCCAAAATTGCCGCCACTATGGTAAGTGAGGAAGAAGCAAAGTTTGATGACTTGATTTTTGCCAAGGCAAAATATGCCAATAAAAACACCCCGGCTCAAAATCTGGATGTTGTTAAATTTACGCCGGTAAATCCAAACTCGACCCTAAAAAATGAAACCGATAAATTAACTGCCGTACCACAGCAAACTGAAGCAATGGAATTTGATGCTGGTGTCGTTATTCCTTTGCGAACGGGTGCTAAAGTGACGATAAGCGCGCCTTTTGATTCAAAAAGACAATTTAAAGGTGTGGCTTCTGATCAATTTCAAAATGCCTTGCGCTTTTCAATCAGCCAGCCTCTATTGCGCGACGCCGGTATTTCCAATAATGTCGCAGGCATTCGTATTGCCAATTACGAACAAGACATCGTTGATGTCAAAACCCATTTGCAATCGATTCGGGTACTGGCTGCTGTTGAACGGAGTTATTGGAATCTCTATGTGGCCTGGGGCGAACTTGATGTGCGCCGACAACAATATGAAAATACCGCCAATAATCTAGCGATGGTCAAAAAACGCGTTGAGGAAGGCTTAACTGCCGCGATAGAAATTAACCGCGCCGAGATAGGCGTCGCTGAACGTCTTGAAGCACTTATTATTGCCGAAACCACTTTAAAAACCCGCCAACGCCAGCTTAAATTGCTGTTGAATGACCCCAAGTTAAATTTAGACTCGCCAACCGTGCTCATTCCAGAAACTCAACCAACCTTGGTAGATTTTAATTTTGATCGTGACCAGCTAGTACAAAAAGCCCTGGATGGTCGATTGGAACTACTGGAGCTGGAATTAAAATTGGCTGCCGATATGACCAAAATCGACTATCTAAACAATCAAACATTACCCATGTTTATGCTGGATTATAATTATTCAGCACTTGGGCGGGATACTTCCTCACTGGGAGGTGCTTTCGGCCAAACAATGGATGGCAATTACGACGATTGGTCTGTTGGCGTGCGCATGGAATTACCGCTTACCAATCAGTTAAGACGCTCTCGACTGGATAGGGCCGTGCAGGAGCGAATACAGCGACTGACGACCAAGCAACTGAGGGAACTGAACGTGCGCAGAGAAATCTACGATACCTTGGATCAAATGGCGCAAAATTGGCAACGCATTCTGGCTACCCGACAAAATGTATTATTAGCTGGCGTTAATTACGATGCTGAGCTAAAACAATTTAGGGAGGGGCTGCGCACCATGACTGAGGTGCTTGAAAGCTTGACTCGCCTGGGCGAAGCTCAAATTCGGGAAGTTCGTGCAATTGGTGATTACCAAGTGTCCATGATCGATCTGGCTTTCGCGACAGGCACTTTACTTGGACACAGCAAAGTTGATATTGGCGATTTGTCTCAAAATGTTTCAAATTCCGAAATAATTCGATAGGTGGAAATTAATTTTTTATAATAATTTTATTGCTCAGTGCTGATATCTGGTTAACGCCATTGAATATAAGAACTTCAAATTTAGCACGTATCATAATATGCATGAAATACATGCACTGGAAAACTTCCCAACAGGCCAAATAGCCGCATTGAAGATTGAGTGACTTTGGCGAATTTGAGTTAATCGGTATTTGCAATATCAAAGGAAGTTGGACGGTTGGCCGCTTAGGATATTATCGAATCAGCATTCGATTAAATATGTTGTTTACAAACCCCGGTCAAACTCTCGACAGGTATGATTTTTTGATGCCACCAGAAATGAATCCTGTTGAATCCTCACCGCTTCTAGGTAAATGAAACCGAGCGTTTTAATAAAGATGCAACCCAGAACATTCATCGAGAAGGACCTTATAAACGATTGTCACGCCACCTTTATGTCGGATGCTACTAGACCAGAACTCAGGTTCCCGTCTAACTTGTCCTGGGATATTGTCGAAATCCCAGTTTTGACATCGGTTACATTTATCGACACTTCTTCGATGGTTCATTTGTATTGGTCTCATTCGGTCATACTTGACGGAAGTATTTCCACCTTTTCCCATGACCCTAACCACAACCGCTCTTTACGGATGCAGCTCAAGGTAGTTTGGCATCTCCACCTGATTGCCGACGCCGAAAGGCTAGCCCTCAGCACTGTTATAGCATGGCTGACAGCCATCTAGCTGTTTGTCTTCTTGGCACTCTGACAACTACTCTGAAAATTACAACTTTAGGCCTGAGTATTTTTTCCGATTGAATCCCTGCGCAGTTTAATTCCTAACTTTGGTTAAATTCAGTGTGCGACAACGTACAGACCCGCGCCCACGGATGCTGGATGATCATTTCTGTTTCAACGTCGAATAGAGAAGATAGCAATATCTCCACGTTGCCCTGATCCCAAATCAATAGAAGATTAATCATGACCGAATCAAATACAGAGGCTCACCCCGTTATGGGCAAACCGGCAAAGTCCGGACTGGAAGATATTGCGATTTCAGTCGGAGGCGGCGGAGAGTGGCATCAGACGGCTAGTGGCGGTCAGCCAGTGTTGACAACAAATCAGGGCTTGCCGATTTCCGACAATCAAAACTCCCTCAAAGCCAACCCTAGCGGTCCGACGCTGCTCGAAGATTTTATCCTGCGTGAAAAAATAACTCATTTTGACCACGAGAGAATTCCGGAGCGTGTCGTACATGCGCGCGGGACTGGCGCGCACGGTTTTTTTGAACTGACCAAATCCCTGGAAAACTACACAACCGCCAAAGTACTGACTGAAGTGGGCGAACAAACGCGGGTGTTCACGCGTATTTCAACGGTGGCGGGCGGATCTGGTTCGGTGGATACCCCGCGGGATGTCCGAGGCTTTGCCGTCAAGTTTTACACCAACGAGGGCAATTGGGATTTAGTCGGTAATAACATCCCGGTATTTTTTATTCAGGATGCCATCAAATTTCCCGACCTCGTTCATGCGGTTAAAATGGAGCCTGATCGTGGCTTTCCTCAGGCTGCATCGGCGCATGACACCTTTTGGGATTTTATATCCCTTACACCGGAATCGATGCATATGGTAATGTGGATCATGTCCGATCGCACCTTGCCACGCTCGCTACGGATGATCGAAGGCTTTGGCATCCATTCATTCCGCCTAATCAATGCTGCGGGTGAATCGACTTTTGTAAAATTCCACTGGCGGCCGAAACTGGGTTTACAATCGACCCTCTGGGACGAGGCGGTCAAGATTGCCGGTGCTGACCCCGACTTTCATCGCCGTGACCTGTTCGATGCGATCAGTGCCGGTGATTTTCCGGAATGGGAGTTGGCGGTGCAATTGTTTACCCAACTGCAAGCCGACGCCTTACCGTTTGACCATCTCGATCCGACTAAATTGATACCTGAAGAATGGGTTCCCTTGCAGGTTATTGGACGCATGGTGCTCAACCGGTGGCCGGACAATTTCTTCGCAGAAACAGAGCAGGTGGCATTCTGTCCGAGCCATGTCGTGCCGGGCATTGATTTCTCAAACGATCCGTTATTGCAGGGGCGATTGTTCTCTTATCAGGACACCCAGTTATCACGCCTCGGTTCGCCCAATTTTCACCAGATACCCGTCAATGCACCGCAGTGCCCGTTCGCCAATCATCAGCGCGACGGTCATATGCAAATGGAACAACCTGCCGGACGCGTAGCCTACGAACCGAATTCCCTGGCAGCAGAATCTCCACGCGAACAACCAGAGATCGGCTTTCATAGCGCAGCCCTGGATGAGACCGGTGTAAAAGGGCGGATTCGGGCGGAAAGTTTTGCTGACCATTACAGTCAGGCACGGCAATTCTATCTTAGCCAGAGCGCCTTCGAACAAGCGCATCTGGCCTCCGCCTTGGTGTTTGAGCTGTCCAAGGTTGAGCATCCGCATATCCGCGCAGCGATGGTCGGTCATTTGCGCCATATTGAAGAGATGCTTGCACTACGGGTTGCTAATGGTCTGGGGATGAACGAATTACCGCAACCGCCCGCTGTTACTATTGCGGCTCAGGATATGGATTTATCACCTGCGCTGCAACTTATCGGCAAGATGAAGGACACGCTTGAGGGCCGTGCTATTGGGGTGCTAATTGCGGACGGATCTGACGCGCAAAACATTGAGGCTGTCAAACAGGCGGTCATTGCGGCAGGCGCAAAAGTTAAGATTATTGCCCCTAAAATCGGTGAAGCGAAGCTTGCGGATGGCTCGCTGTTGAAAGTCGACGGGCAATTAGCAGGCACTCCGTCGGTTTTATTCGACGCAGTCGCCATCATTCTTTCCGTCGATGCCGCCGAGTTATTGGGCAAGGAAGCGGCTGCTATTGATTTCGTGCGAGACGCGTTCGGTCATCTGAAAGCCATTGGCGTTGACAAGGGCGGCAAAGCCTTACTAAATTTTGCTTGTATAAAACAAGATGCTGGTGTAATTCCCATAGGTAATCTGGATAGCTTTATTGCCGCAGCCAAGACACGCCAATGGGAGCGGGAAGCCAGTGTCAGAACACTGGCGTAATAATCCTGCTGGGTGTCAAAGCGCTTTTAATTCCAGGCGTCATATCGTCATGACGCCTGAGTTTAGGCAGACTGGGCATAGCACCGACTAGTGATTGTGCGCGTTTCGGAACCCTCCTGGCTTTGACAGGTTGTCAAATCGATTCATTTTCTCAGTTTTGTTTCTTATGCAAAAAAATACCCCTTACATTCTCTTTCTGACTTTGGTGTTGTTAGTAACGGTATCATTTTTCCTGTTAATTAAAGATTTTTTGCTGGCCTGTTTTTGGGCCATCATTTTGGCAGTAGTTTTTGATCCTATCTATCAACGTATCAGGCAATATTTAAAAAATTCGGAAATATTGCCCTTATTTTTAACCATGATGATGATTATTCTGGTATTTGTTATTCCTTTGCTTACCATCACTTTGATGATTACTGAGGAAAGCACACTTCTTTATCAAAAAATTCAAGGCGGGGAAATTAACCCCCAAATTTATTTTGAAGATACTCTCGCGCTGCTTTTACCAAAATTTAATAAGTTTTCCCATATGGATGCATTAAGCGTTGACCAAATAAGCACTTCAGCAGGGAATGCTTTTGCCCAGGCAGTAAAATATATCGCACAACAAGTCCCCACATTGACCCAGAACCTGTTAAATTTAATCGTTCAATTTGCATTGGTCTTTTACATTCTGTTTTTCCTATTGCGGGATGGTCATCAATTAATACGAAAACTTATCTCGTTAATTCCTATTGGTGACGGAATTGAAAAGGAATTATTTGATCGTTTTACCAGCGTTGCCAGAGCGACTGTTAAAGGCGGGTTAATAGTCGCTATTCTTCAGGGCAGCATCGGGGGATTTTTATTCTGGTTTGTAGGCATTCCCGCCCCCTTTTTATGGGGTATGTTAATGATAGTGTTATCTTTATTACCTATAGGTAGCGCGATTATATGGGCTCCGGCAGCGGTAATTCTGTTTTTGCAAGGTGAAACTATTAAAGCGATTATGCTTTTATCAGTCGGTGTGTTAGCAATTGCTATGGTTGATAATTTTCTCCGGCCACGGCTGATAGGAAAAGACAGTAAAATGTCCGATTATCTGATATTGGTATCTACTTTAGGTGGATTAGCCTGGTTTTCATTAACTGGGTTTGTACTCGGCCCCATTATTGCGGCATTATTCATTACTTGTTGGGACGTCATGGGACAAGAAAGCCAGGCAAGTAAGCGGGATTAACTTGCTCGGCATTATCATACAAAAAATATCCATTTTATCCGCACTTGAGCTTTTTTGACTTGCCGTTTCCGGGTATTCATTTCATCAACTGCGCTTATTACAATCGGGGCTGTTTTTAGACCGGCCTCAATGGCGAGATAGGCATGGGTGATCGCCAATTCCCGTTATGTTAGTAACTACAACCACTAAAATTAGATAGAAATTTCAGACTTCAAATAACCAATTTTTTAACCATTCTTGATGTTTTCAGCTATCTTCACCCAGACACGCAGAATTTCCGCTACGCTCCAGGCCTGAGCAATACAGCCACGGGGAGTGAACAGGCCTTCAGCATCAAAAACTTCGCTGATGGATCCAACGCAAGCTTCATGCAGATGTCTGTCCAAAAATTGATTGATAAAATCACGCGCATTATTTTGCTGTTCGGGATAAACGCGTAGCCAGGCATCGACATAGGGTCCCAGCAGCCAAGGCCAGACAGTGCCTTGATGGTAAGCCGCATCGCGGGTGCGAAGGTCGCCGTGGTAATCGGCCTTATAGTCGGGATGATCGGGGGACAGCGTTCTTAGTCCCACCGGTGTCAACAGTCTATCTGTGACATTCTGAAATACGGATTGCCAATGCGCTTGATCCAATACCGGATGGGATAGCGATAGCGCAAATAATTGATTTGGTCGACATGCGGGGTCGTTTTCGCCATTGTCACCATCGATTACATCATATAGATGGCCTGTCTCGGGATTCCAAAACCGTATATTAAAGTTTGTTCGGGTGTTTTCGGCTCGCTTTGCGATATCACTAGCACCTGAATTTAAGTTTTCCTCCAGCATCCATTTTTCCATCAGACGCAGTGCGTTATACCACAATGCGTTGATTTCAACCGCTTTGCCGCGCCGCGGGGTAACGACCCAATCACCCATCTTGGCATCCATCCATGTCAACGCGTAACGCGGATCGCCTTGGATAAGCAGACTGTCGTTGGGGTCGCAATGTATACCGAAGCGCGTGCCCCGAATGTGGTGGTCAATGATATCCAATAACTTGGGCAGCAATTCTTTAAGCAACCCGCGATCACCGGTATATTCGATATACCGGTCCAGCGCATGGAAAAACCAGAGCGTCGCATCGGCGGTGTAATATACACCCTCGCTTTCACCTTCCGGGAACATGTTGGGAATGAGGCCATCACGCAGATAATGGGCAAAGGTACGCAGAATATGTCCCGCCTCAATATGCCGACCTGTGGTCAATGTCAGACCTTCAAGACTTATCATGGTGTCTCTACCCCAATCGGTAAACCAGTGATAGCCGGCAATAACAGTACGCACATCGCCACCAGTAGCCCGCATCCGCGTGGTTTCAGCAACCCGTTCGATCGGCGCAATAATAAACTGGTCGGCTGCAAGTATTAGCTGCTTGACCAAGCCAGTCTTCACTTCAGAACGCGCAGCGACTAGCAGGCGTCTGCAGCGTTCTAGTTCTGCCTGAAAGGTCTCGGCCGGAGATAACGCCATAATGCTTTCCCAGCTATCTGTTGAAGCAATTAAAGTGACCTCTTTCCCAGCGGCAAGATCTACACGAAAATAACCGGGACTCCACAGATTGCCCTGGGCGTCATAGCCTCTTTGTTCCTCGATACGGTAAAGAATATTGCTTAGGCGTTTGGCTTCAATCGTGAATGCAGCGCTCTCGCCATCAACGTACAGACGTAAGGATGGAATTGAATGCCCCTGGATTTCAATACGCCCGGCAGACGCTTTAATATCGTAGGAACCCGGGGGGAGTCCTTCTGCCAAGGATGCTTCATGACGACGAAAATGTACAGCTATACGAATCTTAAGCCTTAGCGGTCCCGTTCCTGAAACCAGACGATAACCCACATGAACCGTATTGCTCATATAAGGCATCACTATGGTTTTTTCAATCACATGATTTTCCAGTTCATATCGCCATACCGGCAACCCGGATTCCAGTCGAAATTCGCGCAGGCTGGTCATTCCGTGTAGATCGATTGATCCGTCCGCCAATTCGATGCCACCTAATTTTTGGCTATTGCCATCAGGAAACCGAACCAACTCACTGAGTTGATTTAGCATAACGTAGCGGCCTTGAGGATCAGAAAGCGCCGCAGTTAAAAGGCTGTGAAACCGGCGGGTAGGTACGCCCGAGATGGTTCCGGAGGCATAGCCGCCAAGTCCGTTAGTGACTAACCATTCTCGTGTAACTAACTCTTCCTGCTCGGCAAGATTCCCAGTCCAATGAGTTCGAACCACCATATCACTATTCATAATTCACTTACTCCTTTGTTTGGATAACAGGATGTAGCACAACAGCGGATTCGCCTTGCAGATACCAATTGCCTTTCTTAGGCCAGGGCGGCATGCCCATGCCACCATAATGAGGATCGTCGCTGAACCACATGGCGTCCCAAATACAATCTTTAGGCGCAGTTAAAAGCGGTTCCGGTGCCGGAACCAGATGAATATCACGGCTCAGGTTAACCAATAACAGACGGTCATCCCCCTGAGTATTGCCAAAAAAACGTATCACCCACGCATCCGGGCTTAATACTGCCCCGTCAATGCGGCTGCTTTGTTGACAGGCCTGAAACACTGGATCGTTATGGCGCAAGCTTAATAAATCGCGATGTAAGGCATATTCCTCCTTATGCAGATTGCGTTCATTTAAGTCCAGTTTTGAATGGGTAAACGTTTGCGGGTCGCAGGGATCGGGCAACCTGGCCTGCATTTCGGGCGTTGCCAAAGCACGAAACTGGGCAAGAAATTCAGACCGTCCTCTGGCCACTAATTGAGCAATTTCATCTTTATGGTCTGCAAAATAAAAGAACGGACTGGTAGCGGCAAACTCCTGGCCTTGAAACAACATAGGCGTCTGCGGAGCCAATAAAAACAGAGCTGTCAACGCCCTATAGCGGTTGGGGCTGGTCAATAAGTGGACGCGTTTACCACTGCCGGAATTGGCCAATTGATCGTGATTTTGGATGAAGTTGACAAACTTGGATGGAGGCATATCCAGTCCCGGAGTTCCGCGCGTATTGTTTTGCCATGAGTACCACTGACCCTGATACAGAAAACCGCGCTTCAATGTGGATACAAATTCCTGAGCAGCACCCCGGTAATCGCTATAGTAAGCATCTGCACGGCCCGTCATCGCTACCATCGCGGTATGGTGGAAATCGTCGTTCCATAATGCGTCCAGGCCAAAGCCTCCGCTTTCAACAGGTGAAAACAATTTTGCATCCTGCGGCTCGTTCTCGCCTATGACAAATGTTTTGCGCGGAGCACCGGCGCTACGGACTGTTTTCACGATCGCAGTAATAATGTGCTCAGCAGAGCTGTCGAAAATTTGTTGAGTTGCATCAAGACGCAAGCCGTCAAGATGGAACTCTTTAATCCAATATGCACTATTGGTGAGCACATAATCGCGTACGGCATCTGAGTTGGGCTCGTCAAAATTTAGGGCATCGCCCCAGTCGCTCTGATAGCGGGTGGAAAAGTAATTCCCGGAAAATTTCCCTAGAAAATTGCCATCCGGGCCCAAATGATTGAACACCACATCCAAAATGACACCGAGACCAACAGCATGTGCTTGATTAACAAAATACCGGAATTCATCCGGGGTTCCATAAAGCCGTGTTGGTGCGAATAAGTTAACCCCATCATAACCCCAGCCGAACCGGCCTGGAAAATCGGCCACCGGCATGATCTCCAACACTGTCACACCCAATGCAGCCAGCTCTGGCAGTTCTCTGGCCGCTGCCAGCCAATTGCCGTCATGAGTAAACGTGCCGATATGCATCTCATAAATGACCTGACCTTGGGCATCAATTCCCATCCAGGCGGCGTCCGTCCAGTCGAAGGTTAAAGCATCGACCACTTGCGAGGGGCCGTGCGGACCCTGGGGTTGAAATCGCGAAACAGGATCAGGGTAGGGTTGCGGGTCATCATCCAGCAGGTATCGGTATAAACTTCCTACGCAAGACTCTTGCAAAATGACCGAAAAATAACCATTGCCTTCATTTTTGAGTTCAATTTCGGTCGATGGATGGGGATGATCACCGTCTTCACTTTCAATCTGAGCATTAATGACAAGTCTGACTTTCTTTTTTTCAGGCGCCCAAACCCGAAAATGCACGCCATTTCCAGGCACTCGTTCTGCTCCAATTGGAAATCGGCGACTACTGGTTAATGCTGTTGTTATCTGTTCGCTCATAAAAGTTTTTTTCCAAGTAAGCCAATAGAAATTCAAATGTTGCTGTTTGAAATTACTTTCCAATTAAATTAACTCAAATCATCACAGCCGCAATCCCGGTTTCATCGTTCCAAAATTACATGTTTACATCGTCTCACCGATGATCAGTCCAACCGGAAATTCTGACAGCACTTGTGCGACGGGCAGGCACCATCCAGTTAACTGCTGAGAAGGAAACAGTTTTTTTCCTGTGAAAGCGCAAGTGAAATGGGCGTTCAGAATTTGCATCGGTATCACTACCGTTGTATCCATCCAAATATCTTCTCCCAGAGGAAGCGCATTTGTATCACTCAGTAGCTGCACAAAAAAACGCGGTGCCACCGTAATGACAAAACGCTCCCCGGCAACACGCGCGTAGGCACACAGATGAGCCGCACGTTCACCCTTGATAGCGAGTGGCAAATAGCTTCCCTGCTGAAATACTTTCTGCCATTGGTCTCTTAACGACAGCGCCACCCTGGTAACCAGTAATTTAGCTTGGCCATCTTCAAGCGTGTCGCATAATGCACGGACGCCAGCACTGCGTTGTTCAGCATTCTGAGTTAAAAGGTTCTGTAAGCCATCAAGCAACTTTCGACGATGATCGAAATCAACTGGCCTTCGGTTGTCTGGATCCACCAGACTGAAATCCCAACATTCACAACCTTGATAAATATCGGGCACACCTGGCGATGTTAGCTTTATCAACGTCTGTGACAGGCTGTTGAACATTCCTAGCCAGGCAATCTTTTGTTGAAACGGCAAAAAATCTTTTAAAAACAGGCTCTCTGCGGGGGCGTTGATTAGGCCATCGACAAATGCTAAAACGGCATCTTCATACTCCTTGTTTGGATTTATCCAGCTGGTGTGAACCTTGGTTTCACGTACTGCCTTGACCAGATATTCCGCCAGCCGAAACCCTAAATTTCCGATTGCATTCGCGTCCAGCTCACCTGGCGGCCAAACCCCTAACAACGTCTGATAAATGAAATATTCATCGTTGGCGGTGGGCACCAGAACGCCCTCCACCTTACGCTTGAGCTTACGGTTGGCCTGGGTCCATCGTCGCAGGGCCAATCGCCAGGGAGCCGGCATTTCAGACAGCACATTTAAGCGCGCACGCATGTCCTCACTGCGCTTGGTGTCGTGCGTAGAAGTGGTCAACATGGCATGTGGCCAATCCTTTGCCCGGGCTTGGTTGGCTTGATGGAATGCACTGCGCAACACGCCGAATTGACGTGGGTCACCACCGACTTCGTTGAGTGAGATTAAACGGTTGTAAATATAAGCACAGGTGTCCTCCATTGCTTTCGCCATCACCGGACTGGTGAATTGCTGAAATTTCATGGTGAATGAAAGCACTTGCTGATAGGTGGTCGATGTACTGTTTGAGGCGTAAAGTGTCAGCACGTCATGCAGAAAATCAAAGATAGTGGTATCAGCGGCAGTGCTTCTGCGTTTAGCCGCTTCCGTTGCCTGTGCAATGTGATATCTGTCTTCGGCCACAACCTCGCGTGGGTTTATATAACTGCGATAAACCGGAAAACAGGCGATTATTTCAGACAATGCTGTACGTAATCCGTGTAACGTATAATCGCAAGTATGACGATCAGCTTCAGCGATTTTGGCTAGCTGGTTAGCCAATACATTTAGCTCTCCTGCCAATGCTGTATTCATGATGAGTTGTTTGGAACGGTAGAGCAAATCATCAAAATTGACCTGCCCGCCTATGAAACTGTTATACAGACGCGTCATGCGCTTATCGTTAACGGTGGCTACAAATAGTCCGTTAAGCAGATTGGTAAACTCGTATCCCGTCGTGCCATGCACTGGCCAGCTGGTGCGCAATTTCTCATTAACTGCCAGAATTTTTTCCACCACAAGATAGGGGGTGTGCCCGGTATGATTGCACCGTTCGACCAGCTTGCAAAAATACGCCTCCGGATCGTACAAGCCATCCGGATGATCCAATCGAAAACCATCCAGCTTGCCTTCTTGAACCAATTGCAGCAATAATCGGTGTGTTGCATCAAAGACCTCGTCATTCTCCATACGCAACCCGGCAAGATCGTTAATATCAAAAAACCGCCGGTAATTAATTTCGTCCGCAGCGACTCGCCAGAACGCCAACCGGTATGCCTGTGCTTCAATCAAGCGATGCAGCTGATCGAAACTGGCTGATTCCCCCGCCATACCGTTGATGATGCGCAGATTTTCTTCCATAAAGTTTGCCACAACTGTAGATTGTTTAATCAGACCGGAAAGGTGATGTTTATACACTTCCTTGTCGCGTCTGCGCTCAATCTGACGCTCAATTGAAGTTTCAGAACGGCCGGGAAGATTTCGAAACGCTGTTACCAGACTCTGATATTCCATCAGTAATGGATTGTCCTGGCCCAACAGTGCGTTCAACGCATCTATCCGATACGTCAGGATTTGTGGGTATTCGGCCGGATCAACCGGAAAGTGGTGCTCATAATAATAAATGCCGAATTCACCAGGTTCCGCATTAAAGCGCAGTTGTAATTCAGCATTGTCAAGTACCGCGCCATAGGAGTTGCCCAGTACCGGCAATAGAACCTTGCCGTGCAGCTTGGATTTTATCGGTGTCCAGTCAATATCGAAGAACCCGGCATATTTAGATGCCTGGCCGTTTTCCAATACATCCAACCACCACGCGTTATCAGCACCTTGTACACCCATATGATTGAGCACGATATCAAGTATTTGCCCCATGCCCTGTTCGGCGAGGGTTGCGCAAAGCTGTGCAAATTCCTCATCTGTGCCAATCTCGGGGTTCAGCCTATTGTGATCGATAATATCGTATCCATGCCGACTACCCGGCCGGGCCTTCAAATAAGGCGAAGAATAGATTTGCGAGATACCCAATGCTTTCAGATAGGGCACACAATCGCGCGCCTGCTTAAACGTGAAGTCACGGTTGAATTGCAAACGATAGGTGGACAACGGTATGTGCTGCATGGGCGGCGGTAATGCTTCTACACTGGCAGTGTTTTCCTCCGTCAATACCCAGCGATTGGAGTTGTCACCCAGTGTGGATAACTGCGCAGAAGATGACTGTTCCGGCGCTAGATTAGGGTCGGCTACTTGTTTTGCCGGCGATTTATAAAGTTTCATATCAGCACTTCTTTGAACCAGGCTGGATTCCAGAAAGCCAGGATGAGTTGGACTGGATTAAATCGCATTTCATGTACGAGCGTCATATTGTCTAGGCCTGCTTCAACAATACTAGTGACCGAGCGCCTAGTGGATAAGCTTGCTCTGTCTTGTAACGCGAAACATCCGGCGTACCGACCGGATCCTGTGTGTCGACCAGCACATCCCAATGATCGTGTTCCTCAAATCTCGGCAACATAAAGGCAATGCCCTCATGATGCGCATTTAGAAGCAATAGCAAATTAATATCCCTTAACCGCCGTCCGCGTCCGTCGGTTTCCATCAGTTTTCCTCCGGCAAAATACACACCCAGACAACGTGCAGATGCCTGATTCCAGTCGTCATCCTTAGTTTCTGATCCATCAGGATTGAGCCAGACAATATCATTTATCTCGCCTCCGTAATTGGGTGTTCCTTGAAAAAAATAACGTCTCCGAAACAGAGGATGTTGGTTGCGCAAGCTGATGATACGTCGGGTGAAAGCAAGCAAATCCTGATCCTGTTGCTTTAGTTCCCAATTAAGCCAGCTAATGGCGTTATCCTGACAGTAGGCATTGTTATTACCTAACTGGGTACGCCCGATCTCGTCACCTGCCTGCAGCATGGGAACCCCTTGTGAAAACAGTAAAGTTGCCAGAAGGTTACGTTTTTGCCGGGCACGCAATGCATTAATCGCCGGATCGTCGGTTTCTCCCTCGCAGCCGCAATTCCAGGAATGGTTATTGGCATTACCACTGGCATTATCTTCTTTATTAGCCTCGTTGTGCTGAGTGTTGAAGGTCACCAGATCATGCAAGGTAAACCCATCGTGCGCACTGATGTAATTGATACTGGCATGAGTCCGTCCACTGCGCTCGTATAGATCACTGGGCCCAGTCAGGCGTTGGGCTAGTTGCCCGATCATGCCTTCGTCGCCTTTCCAGTAGGAGCGCATACAGTCACGATACTTATCGTTCCATTCTGACCAGCCCAACGGGAAATTTCCTACTTGATAGCCGCCGTCACCCAGATCCCAGGGTTCTGCGATCAGTTTAATGGTGCTAAGCACTGGGTCTTGTCGAATGGTATTGAAGAAGGTACCCAGCTGATTAACTTCGTGTAATTCTCTTGCCAGTGAGGAAGCCAGATCAAAGCGGAAACCGTCTACATGCATTTCCAGCACCCAATAACGCAGACTGTCCATCATTAATTGCAACACGCAGGATTGTTGCATATCCAACGTATTGCCACAGCCTGTGAAGTCCCGGTAATAGCGACGATCATCGCATAAACGATAGTAGGAAACGTTGTCAATACCACGGAAAGACAGCGTTGGCCCCAGTTGATTTCCTTCGGCAGTATGGTTGTAAACCACGTCCAAAATCACCTCGATACCTGCCTTATGGAACGTCTTCACCATGGTTTTAAATTCACTAACCTGGCCGCTGGCTGAGTAACGGGAATCGGGTGCCAGAAAGCCGATGGAATTATATCCCCAGTAATTGCGCATACCCCTTTCCACCAGATAACGATCATCCAGAAAAGCATGCACTGGCATCAGTTCAACGGTGGTAATGCCCAGACGCTGTAGATGTTCTATGGCAGGATCCATCGCCAATCCTGCATAGGTGCCGCGCAATTCAGGCAGAATGTCAGGATGCTGCATGGTAAAACCTTTGACATGCAGCTCATAAATCACCATATCGCACCATTGAATGTCGGGCGGACGATCATTTCCCCAAGCAAAACTCTGATCGATAACACGGCATTTGGGCATGACATTCGCATTATCCCGACGACTAAAAGATAGATCGTCATCCTTGGCTCCTATGCGATAACCGAAATGAGCATCGCTCCAGAGCGGAGTCCCCACAATATCTTTTGCATAGGGTTCTATCAGCAGTTTGTTGGGATTAAATCGATGCCCTTCTTTTGGCTGGTAAGGACCATGCACTCTAAAACCATAAAGCAGTCCTGGACGAGCCTCAGGTAGATAGCAATGCCAGACTAAATCGCTCCGCTCCTTGATCTCCACGCGCTGCACTTCAGCCTTTCCCTTGGCATCGAATAAACATAATTCAACCTTTTCTGCATGCTCGGAAAAAATCGCAAAATTCACGCCTTCACCGTCCCAAAAGGCACCGCGCGGATAAGGGCGTCCCGGCCACACTGCCGTTATCGATTTTGTCATTTAGAAGCCTCCTGTCTAAATTAATCGTATTAAATTGTCTTGGCCATGACCAAGTTTGCGGCCTTCATTGAGGCGACTGCTATTGACTGTGAAATCCATACAGCATCCCGATTACAATCGAGACAATATGCAGCGGAGCGGAATTACTACCCAATCCGGGCGCTCAACAAGTTCATTGCGCACATCGTAAAGCGCCTTTTCCAGTATAAAAAGATCAAGTAGCGGTGCGTCTGTTGTCAGCACTGAAGTTCCGACTGCTTCAGTGTAGGCTTCCAGAAAAACCCGACTAGCTTCGGCTTCCCAGTCACGAGTAAGTGGTTCAAATTTTTCCCTATCCTTGGGTTGTTCTGCGCTGGCATGCGCTAGTGCGGTATGGGCGGCATAGCTGAGAGATCTCAGCATGTCGGCAACATCCCTCAATGGCGAGTGTTTGCGGTGACGCTCAGCAAATTCACAAGCAGCATCCCCTTTAAAATCGGTAATCACGAAATCATTCTGAGTGAGCAGCACTTGCCCCAAATGATAATCACCATGACAGCGTGTCTTGACGGTTTTAAATTGACCGGAACTATTTATCTGTAGACGTTCTGTAAGTGCGGTATGTTGCGCAAGCAATGCTTCTGCTAATTCGAGCACGGATACTGGAAGCGCCGCCGCCCGATTTTTGAGCAATTCCAGCGTCCTGTGTGCTTCAGCTTGCCCGTGCTGCATCCAGTTCGATAGATCAGCGTCTGTAACTGGCTCAGGGTCAAAAGCGGGATTACTGGTTACTTTTCCAAGTGCATTGTGTAGTTCGCCTGTTCGCTGACCAAGCGTGCGTAACAAAACTAAATAGCCGACATGAGCTTGTCCTGCAGGTTTGGGTTGCTCGGCAGCAGTGCGACATTTCTCAAGAAATCGTGCAAGATAATCCAAGGTATAATTCCAAAAGTCCCCCTGATTTCCTACATATCCCTGCAATAAGGCGAGTGACATTTTCTCACCATCACTGCGCTCATACTCCACTATGCCAAACATTGGCGCTATATTCGGAAATTTCACGACATCGGATAAAAAACGCCCAATCTCAAACTCCGCGTTCCTGCCGATTTCCAGCTGCCGATAGCCTTTTAGAAAATACTGTTCAGATATTACGACGGTCGTATTCGTGCCCTGTATACCAAGCGATTTTACTGACTGTTTGGCAGCGACGTTTCGGGGTGAAATAAAAGCATCGGTTGGTGAAAAGCGGATGTTGCCACCTATTGCGCAAGAGAGCACTTCCCGTGAACCAATAGCTTCTACTAACGCTAGACAAAAGGACACGTCGGCAAACGCATAGGCCATTATGCCAATTTCAGCTTGTTGGCGTACTTTGGCTGCAGTGGCCGGCAGCAGGGCACGCAGTTGTTTCTCTTCGCCGTTTTCCCATGCCAGTGCCAACGGCAAAAAGCATAAACTGTACTCGCTTAAATCCCTTTCAACGCGACATAATGAAATCAGCCACTTGTTACCATCACGTTCCCATTCGGCATAATTATTAATCACAACTCGTTGGAGCACATTGCCTTTATCGCCAAACCAGTGTTGCGTAGCGATAAAATGGGGTAATACCTCTGCTTCGAGCTGGTGGCGGACTTTCTCAGCAATGGCAACACGCGAAGGTAATACTCGATCATTGAAAAAACTATTCCAGCCATCGAACAATACCAGTGTCGGTAACTCCTCTGGTAGTAAGTGTTCATCATGCCAAGCGGGGGCGTCTTCACCGCTTGCCAGTCGGAACCAATAATAATTATGACCGGGTAAGGTAAGGATATAAGGTAATTCCCCAATGGGTGGAAAAGACGCACGTCCCATTAATTCAACTGGCACAGATCCCTTATACACAGAAAGATCAAGCTCAACCGCCTGAGCGGCTCGGGAAAGGTTGGCCACGCACAAAATGATATCGTCTTGATATAACCTGATATAGGCGAGTATCTTGCGATTTCTAGGATGTAAAAAAACCAGTTCTCCGCGACCAAACGCATGATGATTTTTGCGGAGTGCCAAAACACGCTGCATCCAGTTTAACAACGACCCTTGTTCGCGTTGCTGCGCCTCCACATTGACAGACCCGAAGCCATAGATCGGATCCATGATTAGAGGCAGGTATAGGCACTGTGGGTCAGCACGAGAAAATCCCCCATTACGGTCCGAGCTCCATTGCATGGGGGTACGCACGCCATTGCGATCGCCCAGGAAAATATTATCACCCATGCCGATTTCATCGCCGTAATAAAGACTGGGTGAACCCGGCATGGATAGCAGTAAGCTGTTCATCAGTTTGATTTTATCAATTTCGTTATCCATCAGCGGAGCCAGACGGCGTCGAATGCCGACGTTCACGCGGGCACGCGGATCAAGTACATACATCTCGTACATATAATCACGTTCCTTGTTCGTGACCATCTCCAAGGTAAGCTCATCGTGATTACGAAGAAAAACAGCCCATTGGCAGGAATCCGGAATATTTGGAGTCTGCTGCATGATATCAACGATAGGATGGCGATCTTCCTGAGCAATAGCCATGTACATCCGCGGCATGAGTGGGAAATGGTAGGCCATGTGGCATTCATCGCCGTCACTAAAATAGTCGCGAACATCTTCAGGCCATTGATTAACTTCGGCCAGAAAAACGCAACGTGGATAATGGGCATCAAGTACGGCCCGCATTTGTTTTATTACGGCGTGGGTTCCCGGCAGATTTTCGTTCTGGGTGCCTTCACGCACGCACAGATAGGGGATTGCATCCAGACGCATGCCGTCCACGCCCAGATCCAGCCAAAATCGCATCAGTTTGATTACTGCTTTTACCACCTTTGGATTATTAAAATTGAGATCTGGTTGATGGTGGAAAAAACGATGCCAGTAATAGGCATGGGCTTCGTCGTCCCAGCACCAGTTTGATTTTTCGGCATCCTGGAAGATTATCCTTGTTTCGGGGAATTTCTGATTGGAATCACTCCATACATAAAAATCCCGTTTGCTTGATCCGACAGGGGCACGGCGCGCAGCCTGGAACCAAGGATGTTGATCGGAAGTGTGATTGATGACCAGCTCAGTGATAATTTTGAGGCCGCGCCGATGGGCTTCTTTTACGAACAATTTGAAATCGGCCATGGTGCCGTACTCTGGATGGATATTGCGATAATCAGCAATGTCATAACCGTCATCACGCATTGGAGAGGGGTAAAAAGGCAGTAACCAAAGCGTGTTTACTCCTAAGTCCTGGATATAATCGAGCTTCTGGATTAAACCGGGAAAATCGCCGGTACCATTATTATCGCTGTCATAAAAAGCTTTAATATGCAGCTCATAAATAATGGCATCCTTATACCAGAGCGGGTCGTCCATCCATTGTGTAACATCTACCTGTTTCTCAATCTTTTCGTTGGATTTGGTCTGGTTCATGGTTATAGTTTGCAGAAAATTGGCAATGGCGACATCGGTATACTTGAATCAAGGCAATTTAAAATCAGAGCAAGCAATACCATTCAGCGCAGTTAATTCTTCTTATTAAGGTCGCAGGTAAGGCAAATGATTCATAAATCCATACAAGCCTGACTTTAACCAACAGTTCTCGCAGCATTACTTTGCCCCTGCCAACTGACCAGTAAACAAATTCAACATATCTTCCTAGATACCGGAAAACTTTCATCAATAAATTGAAAGTCATTGATGTTATTGCACTTGCATCAATTAGCATTCAATCGAATCAAAACATGTTAGACAATGCGACCTTTTAGTCTCCTAAATTTTCACGCAGCCCATAAGGTTGGAGAAATGAATGAAACCAGAATCGAGTGATTTTAAAATGTTTATTAAGTCCTCTTTATTTCATGTCAGACCAACTCTAATGGACCTGTTTTCTGGTACAGAACAAATTTGCAACCAGGATACCTAAGCTAATTTTCTGGTCTGTACGCTACCGTACCAACAAGTAGTAATTAATTTGAATTTAGAATTGATTGGGTTTTTGTCAGTCGAATTTTTTTGATATCGTAGGAGCGGAAACCCAGAGGAACGAATAAATTCTAGTTGCCTAATGACCGCAACCTTAGATGGATGAGGTTTAATAAAACAGGGCACTTTAAAGGCAGAGTTATGATGTCATTAGAGGTAGAAGAATTAGCTTTTTATATCAAGCGAAAAAACCAAATTTACACTAGAGTTTAAACAGTTTTGTACCGCTAACAAAGAGCAGAAGATTTTGTTAGAGTGCTGGTCAATTTCGTTTTCAAAAAGCTATCATGATTAGATACAAAGGTCATCGTTTCTAAAAATACCTTCATTTAGATTTGTATTCGATGGTAGCGGGCTTACCGACTCTGTATTGCTTTAATCTATGCAGCATAGCAACAGATTCTGATGGATAAGCTTCACTATTTTATGTGCATATGGCGTAATTAACCCCCCAACGGGCTCAGACCAATAAAACAGAAACTTTAGCGCCTACCTGACCATTTGCCTTATTGGAGTTGGGGGGAGGGAAGAGGACAATTGCTGATTGGCACCTCTTACAGTGTAAAATCTGCTATTTACAGTGGCTCGTTGATCATAATTAATCAGCTGTCGAAAACGGGGATTCCTAGTAACCGGACATTTGCCTTTGGTTGCACAATTTTATCTGGATAACTAATAGTGGCTGCTTTTGATCGAAAAAGAATTGCAATAAATCGCTGGATGCTACCCTGCCGTTGGGAGACGGCAGGGTAATGTGAGCTATCGAACTAATACTTCACGTAAATGCAGATAATTTTGTCCTGCTAATTGTACTCTGACATATCGACCATTGACAGAAGCTGGAATGCTGATACTGGAACCAACTTGACCTGTTACTTGAGTTCGCCATACCGTACTGTCGTTGACTATGCTCGAGAAACTGCGACCAGTGAGATTTGAACTTGAGACAAATACGTAGAAATTGGCCAAACGATTTGTGCAACAATCCAGACGGTTACCAATGACGATGTCATGCAGATCACTTTGAACACCCAGGTCTACTTGCCACCAAGCGTTCAGGTCATTTTTAGTATGGCTTACCGATCCAGCATAAAAATTGCCGTTTGTATCACCATCTACAGCTAATCCGGCAACCGTGTTATACGCATAGTTAGATGACTGAGTCGCTGTTTTGCCTAGCGCTAAATTAACAGGCGGGATTACTTGAATATACGACGTTTTGTCATTGAAACCTATGTTTCTTAGATCAGATGTCGTTGCGGTAATTGTATTGCAAACATTGAAAATTGAAGACTCATTGTCACACATGATTGCGGTGTAGCCCGCTTTTAGGGTGAATGAACTGACCGCATTATCACCAACGATGCTCAAGCCACCTCTGCTGGCATAGTATTTTCCAAAACCGTAGCTTTGTGAAACACCCGAATAGTCAATATCTTTATATACCGTCAGAGCCGAGGTTTCCAACGGTTCTATCGCTGAATTTTTATAAGCATCTAATATATTTTTGGTCACTTGCTGAATATCAGCATTTTCGTAAACCAGATTGGGCGTCACTGAAGTATCTGTTTGTTTGGCTAAAGCCCAACTCCAGGACATAGTACCTGAACCAAACACCCACGAACCACTCGGTGCCTGATAGATTGATGCTTCTGAATTATAAGCGGCCCCTGCCCAGTTAGTATAAGGCGAAGAACCAATGATTGTTTGACTGGTGGGTGTTAATAAAGCTGGTTTGGCATACGCAGGGTCGAGATTATCAATCTCATAACCGGTTAAGTAAGATACCTTGCTTCCATCAGTCAGGCTGGTGCCCGCAAAAACCCAGTCCGCTGTGTTCTGTGCAACAAATGGCGGTTGGTTAGTCGTTTCCAAGTTCCAGCCATTTAAATCGTGCTGTACGCCGACCAGGGTTTGTTCCGGACGACCTAAATCGCGCCATTTCATGGTTTTTTGCAGGGGGTCAGTTATGGGGTCAAAACTTGTTGTTAACTCATCTTTGTAACAAGTAACGACACGATTAGCTACGCCGGCACTTGAGTTTTCTAAGCGTACTTGCCAATGAACTGGATTAGCGCCAAAAAAAGCCAGGTTTGTACCGGCACTGCGTGCATTTTCGGCTTTGTCGTACATGGTTTTAGTCCAGTATTCGGTATGCCCGCCAAAAATTAAACCTTTATAACCTTCTAAATAGCCACTGCCTGCTTGATGAATGTCAACATCGGTGGTGTAGTTGACGTTGTAGCCCATTTTTTCCAGCCATGCGACTAAATGTATTTCCGTCCAAGTTGTGCCTAACCAGCTACCAAATTGATGATGGAGCGGTCTATCCAATGACACTTTAACAGCTCTGGTGGTACCGACAAGCGTATTGACTCCGGCGCTGTCAGCATCATAAAAACTTTTACCGGTAGGCGTGCCGTAAGGAAAAGTGTTGTAAGCAGCGTAAGTGAGTATTGGCACTTGATAAAGAAAGTCAGCCGAGCGATTGTCATCTCTGACAACAAATAAGATTTCGGTTTTCCAGCCGGCTTGATTGGTCACTTGAGCTAAATAAACGCCCGTATTCCATGTCGTTGGAACGGCTAAGGTATAGCTGTTAGACCATCTGCATTCGGTCAAGCCAGTAGTGGCTGACATAGTACAGGCGGTTTGGTTTGTCCCGGATCTGGCTGGCACACTGGAAATAAGCGTTGAACCGGCACCGCCATACCAACCCATTCTGTAAAAATCGATGGTATACGTCTGTGGGGCCGGGTTAACACTTATTTTAAATACTATGCTTCCGCCCTTGTTGACGCTAGGCGTGGAGGTATAGCCCATGACGCAGTTATCAGCAGCCCAAGGATAGTTCGCGGCGGTGATCTCACAGGCGGCGCTTGCCTGCTGAGCATGCATCAATAAGCTGAAGGAAAAGGTGGCCAGAATTAGGAAATAATACCGGTGTTTATGAATTTTAAATACGGTTGTTAACATTTAAGGCTCTGTAAATTCTGGGTTTATGGTTGAGCCCTTAGTTAGATAGTATTTGACATGCAGTGCTTTACTCAACATAACTAATTACATAACGGGCAGCTCATATGGTAACTATTTAAAATTAAATAATTGTGAATGATGAGGGTCTTTACAAGATAAAATACGTTGTATGTTACTAATGACTGCTATCTATGAGAGTTGACTTAGGCTTTAATTTCGACCAATGACAGGGTCGAGATGCTGCTTTGGCTTTTGAAAATTGGCATAACTTGCAGTTTCGGCCAATTTATGGCAACTAAGCCTGCAGTTGATCCATTTTTAAAAAGTAAAGAAAATGTCTGGGCAACTGCTGTCATTCATGCCGTTGGCCAAGTTAAACTTATTGACGACCTGAGCCAATCGCCGCATTGCAAATCCAAAACTGTCTAAGAGCATTTTGGTGATGTGGCTTCCCAAACATTGGTGGCCGTCTGTTTGGACTAAGCATTAATCACCAACTGAATATTACGAGCCAAATTCACAACCTGAAAACTCAGTACTAAAGAGTTGAAGGTATTAAAAGTCGCTTTTGCCGGTGACGGAATTACTTCCGTCACTACCAAAAAATTCGTACTAGGATTGATATTAGCCTGGGTTAGAGTCGGCAAAAACGAAAACTCTGTTAATTTTTGAAAGGCTGACAACAGCAAAAACCATAGCGACTAAGACCAAACTACCTGGCTCCGGTACTGTGATAGTGGTACCTGATAATGAAAACGCGGCATTAAACGTGGGGGCATTAGGACCTCCTACGATGTCGGTGCCAATACGCAACCAATCAGGCGATAAATTTTCGTTACGAATCCAGCTTTGTAAATCAGGACTAAACGGAGTGCCGGGACTAACTATAGGTTTTGGAGCTGAAAGCCACAAAAACTCACCGCCATTGATTTGAACTTGGGGTACAAAAAAGTAGTGTCCTGCCGTGAGCAGAAATGGATTCGCCAGGTTAACGCTGAAAAGGGTTTCAGCTCCGGTCACAGGGCCTTCTCCGCCGGTTTGTTGATTAGGACTGGGATGGATGCCGTTTACAACGGAATTTAAAGCTGTAAATGACGCATTCAACGTAGAGGTAGAAAAATTCACCCCATCCCGTAGTTCAAAAGCAACATCAGACGGCGAATTAACCCGCGTGGGAACTTGAATTGTTCGCACTGTATTTGAATCGTTCGGGAACACTCGGTAAATTTCCAAGTTGACCGCCGTAACGTTTCCTCGCGTGATTAAACCGGTAAAGGTCACCTGGTCAATTGAGGTCGTTTGGTTAAGCACAAAATCATCTGCCGATTCAATCTCAATAATCCCGGTACTGCCAGGCTGTGAAGCGGTGGCCATTCGTCCGTCCGGAGTCCCTGTACTAAATGTAAATGGAATTGCAAATACTGAGCCACTCACCAGACTCCCAACTAAACCAGTTACCCAGAAAAACTGCTTAACATGTATATTGCCAAAAATTTGAAGGAAGATAGTTTTGTTCATGTTGCTCTCCTGAAGTGATTTATCGGCGGTGTGAAATGGTCAGTTTGTCCGCAATGATGGATGTGATGACTGCATCCGATTGATAGCATGAACAGTAAAGGTTAATAAGTAAAGCCGTAATTTGTAGATTAACTGATTGTTATTTATTGATAAGTATCCAGACTGACCAAGTAATCAAATTATGAGAACTAAACTTTGTTAGATAGGCCAAGGCTAACGGCATATTTAGGCAATTACCTAAATATGAAAGGTTTTTAGTGGATAGCTATGTTTATTAACAATATAGGTAATATTGTGATTTTGATGGATTATGGCACGACTGTGCGGGAGCGGACTTACGGTTTGGCGACCTGGTTTTTAGTAAGCCAAGGTAAGGATTAAATGTCCAGTAATCAACATGGCTGGTCTGCTCCTATCCACTGTTGGTTTGGCTATGGTTTGAATCCTGGTGAAGTAAAGGGGAGGGCGCGGTCTAGTAAGCAGGGATATTAACTGTGTAAAGGTATTGGTTAATAAGTCAAATATAGCCGTCAGTCATATCCAGTTAGCTGAAACCTTTAAACTTTTGGGTGGAAAATCTGTTAGCAGAGTTAAACTCGGGGAAAAACCTGCCCAGCTATTGCAAAAAGCGAGTTTCTGACAATAGAGAAAATGAGGTTTATGAAGCGTGACATCAATCCCGATCACGTCCCCAATGGTGGCCTTCACCTGTATGGCGATCGTCATCGTTATCATAATTACGATAGCCATTATTTTGTGGAGCACCATAGCCATTGCCCTGAGATGGGTATCCGTTTGATGAACGATCATAACCATTGTTTTGTTGCGGATAACCGTAGGGTTGTCGATTATAGTTATTGCCTTGGTTTCTGGGGTAGCCATTACCGTAATTTTGATAACCTGCGTTTCTGTTATACGGTGCGCCATAATCCGCAATACAACCCGCCAAAAGGGAAGCTGAAACCAAGCAAGCTAACCTGATCAAATGATGTTTCAATCGATAATTCATAAATGTACCTTGGGAAATTAGTGTCTCTGAGTATTTCAGCGGACAAAGTGTACTTTACTGGTTTTATTATTCACATGAAAGTGCTTTTCATTCTGTCATGTGCTAGTTCAAATACGTCATCCGGCCTGAATTGCCGAAATATAGACTGCCGAAGTTTTCTTCTCAGGCCTTTAAACCTTGATGTTACCTAAGATAAGATTCATAAGTTGCATGCCTATGACCGCTGCCGGAATTGATAAAACCACTAAAAGCGTAGCAAATCCAGCGGCTTTGTATAAATCTGATTTTGATGTCATTTCTTGATTCATGGGATATTTCCGTTTAATAGTGATTAGATAAATAACTAAGGCCAATGCGTTGGTATTGGTCAGGTTGTAAAAATCTGTCATCGAATACAATGTTAGTTGCCTAAAATTGCATTCAACTTAAATCGTGCTGATTACAAAATGCGATTAATTGTTTTTGTCGTAAATCCAAGGATCTTTATAAACTTTGGTTCCTTGACGGTGTATAAATAAAGGTCATCACTACCGGTCAGTCGTATCTATTTCTTCTGTGTTTTTTTAGGTGGCTTTGCTGGTGTTTGGGTGGGGATAGTGTTCATTAGAGCCTCTCGTTTAATAGCAGGTGGTTGATCATATTTTCAGGCTTAAGAATATGAGTTTTTATTTAACTTTGTTGTGAACAGGTTCTGATAATAACGGGGATCTTCGGAACTTATCCAAAACCGTCTACCGAGGCGCAAGCTGATTAAACGATAGATTCAATCATCTCAATAAACAATTCACAAAGCAGCCTTAAGTGGCATTAAAAAGCACCGCCATGTTATTTTGGAATTAAAGATTAATCGATTGAGTTCGATAGCTGTAGCTCAAGTCCGTTTTTAATCTAAACCTAAAAGGCTTTTCTATGAGCATTTCGCCAGTTAGCATAACTCCAGCAAACGCCGCAGCCATCTGGCCTGTTACAAGCACTCCAGTCATGCCCAAAGAATAACGATAACCGTGGTTCTCCTATTCAAGCACCGAAGGGTGTTAATGCACATGGCCAACTTTTAGCTTCAAAGCATGATCAAAAAATACTGAGTAGTCGCTTCAGTTAAACCTCTTTACTTTGTGGATGTGCAGAACAAGATCTAGTGGGCAGTCACTTAAAAGTAACCTTTACATCTTATGGTTAAATAATCACCAGAGCCTTTTTTAAAACGGGCTCTGGTGATGGATGACTATTTAAATCAGCCATCTTTCATAATCAAGCTGGTAACCGCCAATTCAAAACTAATGCTTCTCATGATGTTTCTCTTAGTTGTGGATTCTCAATAATCTGTGAAGATTTCAACTGTCATTTCTACAATGAAGAAGAGGCTGTTTTGCCTGTAAGTAAATGCTTTATTGTCCATTTTTTCACCACATCAAATTGTCCACTAGCGGTTGAAATGCACAACGCCCACCCTATGCCGACGGTTGTATTCCCCCAAATTTTTAACAACCAAGAGATTCAATTTTTATTAAACCAATGAAATTAAATTGGTTTATGACTAACGGCATCTTAATTGCTAATGTCAGGTTCATAACAATAAAAATAAATTGATCGGTGTGTCATGAATATCTTACATACAGAATGTAGCTTAAATTGGGGTGGTCAAGAGTATCGTACCTTGCTGGAACATAATTACCTGAATGCCCACGGACATCATTCCTGGCTGATGTGTCACCCGCAGAGTAAACTTTATCAAAAAGCGCTTGAAGCACAATCGCCCAATATAGTCTCAATTAATTTAACCAAAGTATGGCGTATTGATGTGGCAATCAGCATTTACCGGTTTTGTCGACGCCATGCCATTGATGTTATCAATACGCATGGCTCGCGTGACTCAACGCTTTGTATTCCCAGCATGCTGCTGGGTGTTCCGCTTATCCGCAACAGGCAAATTATCAATCCGGTTAAAAAAGCGTCCAGTTATCAAAGATTATGCACGCACGTTATTGCATCGGCACAGGAAATCAAACGATCAATGGTTGCGGCAGGGGTTGGCAGCGAGAAAATTACCGTTATTGGTGAAGGTGTTGACCTTGAGGAATACAATCCGCACGTTGAATTTGACTATCTACGCCATGAATTCAATTTGAACGTTAAGGATCGGGTTATAGTCAACATTGGGATGATCAGGCCGGATAAAGGGCAGCAGTATTATCTGGAAGCGGCAAATTTGCTACTTAAAAGCCACCCGGAACTCAAATTTTTTCTGATTGGCGAATCGGGCGACGATAAGCAATGGGAGCATCAACTACGTACAAAAATAAAAGACTACGGGATGGAAGATAATTTCATTCTGACCGGGTACCGTGAGGATATTTCTGCATTTATGAATCTTGCAGACCTGATTGTCGTTTCTTCGCTGGCTGAAGCGCAATCACGCATTGTCCCGCAGGCATTTGCATCAGGCAAAACTGTTGTGGCAACCCGGATCGGCGGAATACCGGAACTAGTTCAAAACGGTAAAAACGGATTATTGGTTCCGGTAGAAGATCCGCAAGCCATGACAGAGGCCATTGCTTCAATAATCTATGATAATCAGCTCAAACTGCAATTAGAGCAAAACGCCTGTCAGTTTGCACAGATCCATTTAGCATTTAAAACCATGATGAACAGAATCCTGGAAACTTATGCGCGGTTTGGTAGGGCAGCTTAATGCGTTGCTAATGACCCTTGCAGTTGTTTTACTACGGCATCGTCATAAATCAATTTCACAGGCAGAACGAAAAATAATTCATTATCCCTTACAGCCATACGAAAATAGCTTTTGTCGTAACCAAATAAACCTTTTTTTAAGCTTTTACGGAAAACAGTAAATGCCCCTTTAGGGGTCAGCCATTTGGTATCCAGCCTTAAATCATGCATGGCTTCAAGCGCAAATAATTTGTTTCGTCTTTCTTCAGCTCTTAATAGATGAGAGTAGATGCTGCTAAAAGGGGGAACGGTTTGAAAATTCGGGGGCAAGGAAACCGGATCATCCGTTTCACCATAGGGATAATACTCGTTGTAAATACTGTGGTTAGTGTACAAATATAATAAGCCTTCCTGCCTATTTAGCTTTTTGATGGCAGCGAATAATGCAATTGAGGCGTATTTGTGGTCGCTATGATGATCTAACGCCGGATAGGGCGCCACAATAATGTCTGGCTTGATTGTATTCAACAAATACGCCAAATCAGAGACTAGTGACGTCCAGGTTGCTAACGCTGGCGTCTGCCCATCTAATAGCTTTGATACATTCTGCCGACGGAAATATTGCACCTCTTTAACACCGGTTTGCTCGGACTCCACTGGCCGATTCGGGTCAGAATACATTTTTTTCAGAGTTCCATCAAAATACCCAAGGTTTACCGTGCGTTCCAAAGGCACGCCACCTAGCAACGGTACAACCAAGCTATCCCAGATCCGTAATTCAGCTTTTTTTAAATGGCCTTCGATTGGATTTTGGTAAATTTCATTGTAGATATTCTTATCAGCTTCTCCCGCTGTCAGGGTGGCAATATAACTTTGGCTATGGCTGTATAAGCCGAACGCAGCAATTTCAGCATCATCCGGGTGGGGTGAAATTACCAAAATACGGGCGTTATTCACTTCGTGTTTAGGGAACACGTACAATTGGGTCGCCGTGTCGGCAAGATTTACAAAATGAGTCTCAAGATTAAGCTTCTGTGTATCAGGCACCAAAAAATGGCTCAAATTAACATAGCGTATTCCCGATGCGCCATGCTCAATCACTTGTTTAAGGTGATCATCACCATTACCGACTTCAATTGACGGTTGCAAAAAATAACTGAGAAACGATGGTTTTACGTTAATGGCTAATATTGCCGTATCAACATTTTGCCCAATCGGCGGCAAGTTAATCAGGCCATCATTAACGGGTAATGAGAAAACTTTTGCGTCAGATTTTGAGATATCATAAAGATAATTTTCGCGGACATTATAGTGATAAATCGAAAATCGTTGAAAAGCAAAACCCATCAAGATTGCCAAGGCGGCGAGTACCAGGAATGTTGTCCGTAAATATTTTTTCCATGCCATATTTGATACTAAATTAGTTTGTAGTTGGTTAGGATTTGCTAATCCAGCCGTTATCAAGATTTTGAATCTCGTGGACAGTCTGAATTCTATTTGCGTTCAGATCGAAAATGTATACAAGATACTGAACATTTCTATCTTCTTGCAAACGTAATTTGTATTCCCTTTGCCCTGAATGAGCTGAGTTTGAAGGAGATTTGTATGAATTTGAATGATAACGTACTAACAACAATTACGGCCTTGAAAATTATTAAAAAATGGAAATAGATATTATCAACCTCAAAACGGGTGTATTTAATTTTGGTAATCAGGAATTTATTACTGCCAAAACTACTTTTGAGGAAATGTTAAAAATGAAAGGTACGATTGTTCATTCTTTTGAAAATTTAGATTTGGGGATTCAAAGCGTGAGCTACGATAAAAAAGAAATAGAAGGTGTGACGTGTCAGGTTTCTTTTCACTTTCAAGACAAGAAGTTGAGTATGGTTTTTGTGATTTTTGAAGATGGAAAACAACTATTAGAAACCGCTTTGTGGGGTAGTTTGAAACAAATTAAAACCAATAAACACACGCAAAAAGGAGATATTTCCAAAAGAAAAAACTTTGATTGGGGTAGTGTTTTTGCAAGTTATGCCCAAAAAGTAAATTTAGGGCAGTTTAATATTTCGTATAAATAAGACAAATCATAGCCTTTTTGCAGGGGTAAACGCTATCCTAAATAGAGCATCGCAACAAACCGGCGCTAAGAGTATTGTGTGATATGGCGTAAACCTATTACACACTTGTTTCCCATTGTACGTTTATTGCCTTGATTAAGCTGAGTTTGAAGGAGATTTGTATGAATTTGAATAATGCAGTATTAGTAGCAATACGGCGCAATGCCCGATGGTTATTGCGCCTTGCGGCCTTGTGGCTTTACCTCGTGTCGATTCCTAGTTATGCCAATCCCTTAGCCGGTTATTGTATCAGCAAACAAGGCCAAAAGCCACAGCCAGTAGAAGTACACCCTTCTAATCAACCACGGCAGCGACCGGAACAAATTGAAATTCAATTTACCTTTAAAAACAACATCTACCGACTTCGGAGCTATAGGAGTGACGTCACGCTCTTCGACGCCGACAATCATCAACTGGGCGAGGTCTTTGCCCGGCAAAGAGACGGCGGCAGCATTGAACATTTACAACTCGTGACTGAGGATTTGTTGTGGATTAATGGCAGCAAAATGGACTATCTGGTGCGGCTGGATTTAAAACAATCGCCTATTCGATTCGGTGCTCTGGAAGCTATTGATTTAACTCCCAAGCCCTATTCCAAAATTGTAAGGTTTTTCTTTACACCAGATTTCCGTTCCCATGGCCAATTTAGCCGAGTTTTGAATCGCTTGTTCATCACCGGCCATCGCACCACGCTTTTCGGGACGGCCGATCCGGTGGCCACCGAATGGGTCAACGGACAACCCAGGCCATTACCGAAGGCCTTGTACGACACCGTATTGGACAAAGAGCTTCCGCAGCTCAACGGTGTGCTATTTAGGGGCAGAAGCGTTCAGGGCGATCCGTTGGAAGCTTACAACAAAGCTTTTTTTTACGATGGCGTTAAGGCGACACCGTTGTTGGAGGGTTATTTGGATGAGGAAGTTAAATATCGCGGCTGGAGTGTATATATAGCACCAATAAGCAAGCGAGTAATTCTAAGTAGTGCTGATGGCAACAAATCATTTCTAGTAGAGCTGAAAGCCGGTTCCAAAGAAACAATGTTGCCAAATAATTTATCAGCAGGTTTTGGATTACACGAGTTGTCTGAGAAAAGATGGTTACTTTTAGCAGGTTATCAAGATCTAGCTATTGAGATAGATGATGAATGGCACTCAATTATCCATGTTACTCCGCCTTCAAAAATTACTCGTATTAAATCCTCATCATTATCCACAGAAATTAACGAAGTAGTTATAACTATCGATAATCAGCAAACTAAAAATGACACCAACTATTTTTTAGTCCACTCATCACCAAATGCTAAGTGTTTTGCAACGCTCGATCCTGATAAACCCATTCAACTTAAAGCTGAGTAATTTAGTAAATAGCCTCGATGAAGCCTGCGGAATCCAGGGTTTCGTGGCTACGATGTGTCCCGCATTCCGCTGCTTTCCATTGGGCTACATGACATGGGATGCTGCCGAGGTGCGAGGCGCATCGAACTAGAGCTCAAGGGTTAACACAGGATTGATTACCGCCGAATTTACATACCCGATGCCACTTGGTTTTTTACAGTAAACCTTGCCGAGCGCCAAAACAATCATTTAAAGGTTGAAAAAATCGCAGCGTTACGCAGGGCTTTTCGTTATGTAAAGCAGCGAATGCCTTTTCAAATTAATGCCATTCTGATGATGCGCCTCTTTACATCGGCAGCATCCCATGTTTTGCAGATCTTACGGCCTTGAACAGTAACAAACTTTTGCACCATAGATTTTCATTACTCTCACCTATTAGGCGAGTCACACAAACCTCGTTCAACCCTTCGACAAGCTCAGAGCGAACGAGGGGTAGATAAACTGCGTTGGATGTTTTTTTAATGAACTTCAGCTAGCCATGTATTGAATTATCGGCAATAACTTCAACACCGCCCACGTTAATTCAGTGATATGCGCAATATTTAAAAAGCAAAATCTTCTGCGCCTATGGTAGCAACTTTTACACCTGTTAAAGTAATCTGAAAATCGCTGGGGGCGATAGTATCAATCGTTATGATGGTGTTTCTCCCGCTTGCGGTTATGTTAAGATTTTCAAAGCGGATGTTAACGAAATCAGACAAATCAATGACATCTTGATTGCCCGCTTTATCACCAAAATTCTTGATTACATCTTGACCTGCACCGCCCGAAAACCAAAAGGTATCATTGCCCTTGCCGCCATCCAAAATGTCGTTGCCTGCTTCACCAAAGAGCAAATCATTACCTAAGCCGCCTAATAAAGTATCGTTGCCAGTTCCCCCAAAAATAAGATCATTACCAGCCGCGCCATCCAGTTTATTGGCATTCTGGTTACCGGTAATGGTGTTAGCCTGAGTGTTACCCGTTGCAATTTTAGCGGCACTGCCGTCAATTAACAGCAGGTTTTCGATGTTTTTAGGTAGCGTAAAATTTACGGCAGATCGAATTTCGTCAACACCCGCATTGGCCAATTCAGACACCACATCTTTAACATTATCAACTATGTAGATATCGTTACCGACACCACCCAGCATTCTGTCAATCCCTGATCCACCATCCAAATAATCGTTGCCGCCCAGGGCGCTCAATACATCTTTTCCAGCCAAGCCATAGATAAAGTCATTATCAGCATCAGTGCCTTTTAATGACGGATCGTTGCGCACCGTCCCCATTATCGGGTCATAAACCGGTGTTACGTTAACATTAACATGCGCTGCCGTTACCGATAGTAAGCCGCCATCGGTCACATTAAAATCAAAACCGGTATAACCTGCACCATTGCCATTTGCAGCAGGTAAAAACTTAAACAAACCGGCGGTAATGTCTGTGATGCTAATTGATTGTCCGGCGTTGACTGCTGAACCATTCAACGTCAAACTGCCAATTGCGGGCAAATTAACCAGAGCAACTGCTTTTAATTGATCACCGCTATCGGTGTCGGAAAAACCAAAATCATTCCGTGTAAACGTATAGATGGCATCTTCCAACGTAGTTACCGAAGTGCCTATGCTAAACGGCGCATGGTTGGTATGTGCAATGTTAAAAGCAAAAGTATCCGTCACACTGGCATTAAATTTGTCAGTTGCCGTCACTTTAATGTTCAACGCCCCAACAGTTGCCACATTTGGTATGCCAGTGAAAGTGCGTGTGGCAGCAGAAAAGCTTAACCAAGCGGGTAACGCCGCGCCATTGCTTAGCGTAGCCGTGTACGTTAAAACATCCCCAGCATCCGCATCGGCAAAGGTATTGACGGGGATTTGATACGCAATTGCAATGTCTTCACTAGCGATTTGGTCGGGGATGGCATTGGCTAGCGTTGGAGCTTGGTTTAAGGGTACAACTGTGGCGGTTAGGGTGTATAGATCAGAACTCCAACTGTTTGAGTTACTGGGCTGAACTTTAATAAAATAGGTGCCAATATTGGGAACCGGTACGTTAACCGCCCCATCGGTTTGCACACTGCTAGATCCAATCTGCTTGTGGTTGCTGTCGTAAACCAATACGTTATAGCCATCTGTTTTAGCATCCGATCTGTCAAAAACTATATTAAGCACGCCAGAAGTGGTTGTGATGACTTTGTAATAATCGTTGTCACCATTTGATGCTAAGGCGCCTACAATGGGATTGCCCAATATCGCATCAGTTGCCGCAACAAATGTATCGGTGCTTTCTCCGTCGTAGATCGTGCCATCTGTATGCTGAAGAGTCGGTGTAAACGCGTAGAGATCCGAAGACCAGTTGGTATTTTGATTCAAATATGTAGAAGTGACTTTGAAATAGTAATTACCAGCACTAGAAACAGGTATATTGACCGTGCCATCGGCTTGAAAGGTAGTAGAACCTTGAAATATGCCGTTGGTATCGAAGATATAAAAGATATAGCCATCGGTTTTGGCATCTGAGCGGTCAAACTGGATATTGAGTACGCCAGCTGTAGATGTGGTTACTTTGTAATAATCTATATCATTATAATTCCTGAGGTTGCCGATAATAGGGCTTCCCAAAGAACCAGTGACGGCCGAACTCAATGTATCCAAACTTTCTCCGTCATAAGCATTACCAGCCGTATATTCCAATGTCGGTATCAGCGTATAAGGATCGGAAGACCAGTTGGTGTTTTGATTTAAATATGTAGAAGTGACTTTGAGATAGTAATTTCCAGCACTGGAAACAGGAACCTTGATAGTGCCATCGGCTTGAAAGGTTGCAGAACCTTGTAATATGCCGTTGGTATCGAAGATATAAAAAAGATAGCCATCGGTTTTGGCATCCGAGCGGTCAAACTGGATATTAAGTACGCCAGCTGTAGAAGTGGTAATTTTGTAATAATCAATGTCATTATAATTCCTGAGGTTGCCGATTATGGGGCTTCCCAAAGTACCAATGACAGCCGAACTCAATGTATCCAAACTTTCCCCGTCATAAGCGTTACCAGCCGTATATTCCAATGTCGGTATTAGCGTATAAGGATCGGAAGACCAGTTGGTATTTTGATTCAAATTTGTAGAAGTAACTTTGAGATAGTAATCGCCGGCACTGGAAACTGAAAGTTTGAGATTACCATCAGCTTGAAAAGCAGCATTGCCTTGTAAAATATCATTGGTATCGTAGACATAAACGTAATAACCGTCCGTTGGCGCACTTGACCTGTCGAACTGAATGTTTAGAAGCCCACCCGTTGTGGTGGTAATCTTGTAAAAATCAATATCATTGTAGTTATTGAGGTTACCAATCATTGGTATGGCTAACGCAGTAACAACAGCGCCACTTTTGGTATCATCCGGTTCAATTTCGTTTGACATAATAAGTTCCCCTTTAAATTATTAGAATTTTTAACATTTGAACAAACGGTCTCCAACCACTTGTCTTTTCGAAACCAAGCCAAAGCTGCACGCTGGCAAGAAATATTTTTTAAGTTGCTTAATGATTTATGACCGATACGCTCTAGAAACTGAGACTGCGAATACATCACAGGATCGCACTGTCCATGTATTAGGCTTACTGCTGCACAGGCAGCAAAGCTAGCATTAATGATTTTTTTTGATGTTTCATGAGACTCGCTTACAAAAAGCTATCATTAAATGAATGCAACCCGGCTTACCTGTGTAAGGGTTCCGTAGCTTTCCGTCCTTATCTCACAATAAGTTTGGCTTTTTCGTCCTTGATTCATGCACGCTTAGATAAGCATGACACGAGTTTTGAAGTTGCTTGGTAACTTGCCAACTTCCGTCTTCCGTCAAGGCCATTTAAACGTAACAGCACTTATGCTGTGCGTTTGACGATTAAATAGTTTCGGCTGATTTAAACAGCTTTGTTAAAGCGCTGTCATCATCCATATGGATGATATTACGTAAATAATTTTGATATTTTTGTAAGCTTCCGTTTACAGGATAATCGTGTAGACTAACGACCAATCTATTGATGACAATGGTTGATATGTTATGGCGGACGACAAGCAACTGGATCATCTGATTGGTGTTCTTTATGAGACTGCGCTGGATCCCAGTCTTTGGAAGGTAGCAATAGGGCTTTGTGGACAATATGCTGGTGGCGTTGATGGACACTTGCTAACCATGAGCAAAAAAACGGATACCGTGATCTCTGCAATATTGGCAGGCATTGCTTATCCGGATAAAAGCAATACGGATTACATTGATTACTTTGGTTCTATTGACCCAAGAATCAAGTATTTTTGTCAGGGGGCTGTTGATGAATGGCGACGCTGTATTGAAGTAAATAACCCTCACTTCGTAAAGCACAATGAGTTTTATCAGGATTTTTTCATGTCTTATGGCGCGCGTTATTCAATGACGGGGCGAATCGATGAAAGCACTGATCAATATACAATTCTTAGTATTATACGAGCAGTTGGCCAACAACAGTTTGATGCCACCGAACAACAAGCCGCCCAGCGTTTCAGCGGTCATTTGCAAAGAGCCTTGCGTCTGCAACAACATACCCGGCACTTACATAACAAAATCGAACTAGGCGCAATGGCGATTGATGCCTTGGCATTCGCAATTTTGATCGTAGACGATAAAGGCAGTATCTTGCATTTGAATATCGGGGCCGAACGCTTGTTAAATTCTAAAATTAGCGACTTAGCCTGCATTACAGGCAAATTGTGTGCAGGTGATCCGATTGACAAGAGCAGACTGGCCGCGTTAATCCTCGCTGCCACTGGCAATCCTGCGGTCGGTGGGGCCATGTTGTTAAATGGCGAGCAACCTCGGCAAGTATTTATAACCCCATTACCCGCCGCGTCACCCTTTGGAAAAGACTGGCAAACGCCATTGGCGCTGGTTCTGGTGATTGAAGCAGATAACACCCTGTCAACGTTAAAGTTATTGGGTAAACTTTACAATCTGACACCCGCCGAGTTACGAGTGGCTTCAGCTTTATTAGCTGGCGATTCACCGGAAAACTACGCTCAACAGGCAGGTGTATCGCAAAATACCGTGCGCACCCAGTTGATTAGTCTGTTCAGGAAAACAGACACCCGTAGACAGTCTGAACTTGTCGCCGTACTGAGTCGAGTACCGCCTTTACAAGACTAAAGCTGCATAAACCCTGTCCACCGAACATAGATTGGCAGCAATTTTTTACTCATCAATAATCTGTGTCGGAATGACATAAAAACGACTTTTACGCAACGCTGATCTTTGCTTAATAACCTTTAAATTGCATCAAAGTGTTGTCCTTCTAATCTTCAAAATTTTATCATTGTTCTAAATTTACAATAAACGGAGGAAAAATCGATTTAAGAAGAAGGTGCAAAGGATTATGGTTATGTGGTTGATATTATTGAGTCAATCAAGAGCCGGTAGGTTTAGTACTTACCTTGGATTTTTGTTAAGTAGTTGGAGAATGTTGAGATGTCATACCAATTCGATAATTCAATTAATAAAACTATTACCTATTTATTGTTGATACTGGGGCTTTGCTTGAATGGTTGTTCAATTATCACGATGGATACCATGCGGAACGAGCCGTTACAAACACAGCAAGCCAATGATGATAACGGCAATAAGTATCAAGACAAGAATGATGTTTTTATAGCTATCGCAATGTCAGGTGGGGGCAGTCGAGCATCCAACTTTTCAGCGGCAGTGTTGCTGGAGCTGGAAAAACTGGGCATCCTTCAATATGCTGACGTGATATCTTCCGTATCGGGCAGCTCATTGACGGCGGCTTATTATGGACTTTATGGCGATAACAGAGATCTCAAACATCCTTGGAATGAAGAGGGTGTCCGTAAAGCGTTTATTACCGATTTACAATCCGGCTGGATCCAGAGCTGGTTTAACCCGTGGAATGTTCTGCGTTATTGGTTTACTAATTTCACACGCAGCGACATCATGATAGAAAAGCTTAATGATGAGCTCTACGACGATAAACAATATAGAGAATTAATCAAACAGTTTCCGCATATTATCATTAATGCCACCAGCTATACCAACGGGCAACCTTTTGTTTTCACAAAGGAACATTTTGCGAATAGACTAAATTCCAGACTTGATACTTTTCCTTTGGCGAATGCGGTTATGGCCTCCAGTGCATTTCCGGGGGTGTTTCATCCGGTTACGGTAAAAGACTACTCTATAAAGAATACGCAGTTGATAGGCGCTGACAACGAAACTCAATATTACGAACATCTTATTGATGGCGGGCCTAACGATAATTTAGGTATTACCTCCATCGTAGATATTCTTCGAGATAAAAAACCTAAGCATTGCCTGTTATTAGTCATTGATGCCTATCCCTACGCTGTATCAGCAAATCGTCTTCAGCAGGCTGATACCAGAAATGCAGCTGATTACCTGTTTGATGCGGGCACAGTTTTGTCTTCAACAGATGTCATGTTAGCAAGGAATCGGTCATTAATTTTAGAGAAAGCCATAAACTACAATATCCAGGATATAGGCTTTAAAGCCTATAATGAAAATTCACAAATCAATTTTTCCTTGTCCAATTCAAAAAATAATAACTTCGAAAAGCCTCAAGCATGCAGCGTATGGCATTTGAGTTTTCAACGCTTATATGACCTTCAGTTTGAATGGACCTATGCCAGACGTGAAGTCAATAAATTACAATTTTTAGATCGGGTCCGTAAAGTAGTCAACTCCATTCCAACACGATACAGGCTGGAAGAAAGTACAGAAGGCGACGAGCCGGAAACGGTTCAGGATTATATATTCAAGGCGGCCAATATATTGGTTAAAAAAGATAAAGAATGCAAAATTCCAGGTAACGAGTGTGAAAACGATAAATTTACCTATCAAAAAGTTTGTGATCTTTTAGTAAAGGAATGGAAAGTTGAAGCAATAGCTACACGTTGTAAGTGAGCGGGCAATGTTTTTTTACTTAAGCTGTTCTTCGATAGTTTCAGAAACGTGCAGCTTTTTCAAGATGCTTTTAATATCCTGATGAAAATTTGTTTCTTGGTATCCCCTTGGCCATTCTTTCCATCCATAACCCCAGCGCCAAGGGGTAGGTAACCAGGGCGAGCCGCCCACTTTAATACCTGGATACATAATCACACCGACTAATGATACTTTTTGATTGACACACTGCATAATAATTTGATCGGCCTGCTTGCGCTCTTCATCGCTCCCGCCACACCAATACATAATATCGTGTACCACACAACAAGAAACCCAGGACTGATCAAGCCATCGAGAACAACCATCGGTAGTAAATAGATAATCAGGCATGGCTATGGATTGATTGCGACCAGGGACGGATTGTTTTTCCAGGCAATATCGCGCCGCAAGATTTTCTAGTTTCTCTCTTTTTCCCTTGTTGCTAAGGTACGGGTCAATCGAGGTAGTAGCCACCATGGTTGTGCATCCGGCAAGCATAATTAGAGCGCTATTGATGAAAAGGTATTTTGCAATGATTGTTAAGGCAGGCTGAAATTGTGTCATTCAAAAAAAATGGCGAGAATACCATTTCTCCTATCAAGAAATTTGTCCATTAGTCTGTGCGGTTTAATTTGTACTTATTATTCTGGTTAATATGCAAATTCATCCAATGGCAAGCAAACCTTTGTTTTTAAAGTTCCCAATTTGGAGCACCAAAGGGCAGGGCAGTAATGTCCTTTTGTACCATAAATGGAATTTTTAAAAAACCCACTCGCATGATGTTGATAAGCACCAAAGAACTAAAAGTTGTTAGTCTAATTATCACTCTAACATTATTTAATCAGTGCAATTGACATTATGATCATTATGGAATATAAAATTAGCCGATTGAATTCTATTATTAATTATGGATAAATTATTATGACTATATTGATACGCAATATCTTAAAATCTTCACTACTTCTTGTTTCATTTGTCTCCCTGCCGACTCTTTCTCAGTCCGCTTTGGCTTCTTCAGTGGTCGCAGCACCGCAATCATGGGACTGGAACGACGGTACGCTACAGGGTTGGACTACTGTACTTCCATTTGGCGGGGTGCTTGGAGTAGACAACGGTTTTGGTAACTCAGGCGGATCGATGTCTGCGGTCGATAATGTTGGAAGAGGGGGCAGCTTAGTTGCAAAAGCGCCAAGTACATTAGCTGGCAACCTTTCCATATATCAAGGGTTGGCATGGGATGAATTTGTGCCTAACTACGGTACGCAAACCAATGAGTCAACTAAAGTTTTCATTTATGGAACGGATGGAACCATATATGTAAGCAATAACACGCTTGGACCTGTTGATACGTGGCATGCCAAATCCGTTTCTTTCAGCAATCCATCAGAGTGGGTACGCTATGCCGGGGCGGCGTCATTCTCCGATGTCATCTTAAGTGTTTCCGCTGTGGGTATCGATATGGAAACCTCAAACCTCGCTAACGGCAATATTGAATCCCGTATTGACAACGTAAAGGTAAATACCGTTCCACTGCCACCAGCATTGTGGTCATTTATGGCTGGCTTGGTTGGCATTTTGGGGTTAGCAAGAAAACCCAAAAGTTTAACTCCACATAAAAATGCTTAATCACCCACGGAACCGCTAACCACTTCAATATATTATTTTTTATGTTGATAATGTCATAGGGCTTATGTAGAAAAGCCACGGTGTAAAATGAAGCACACCGTGGCTTTTTTGCATAAACCCCATTATGCGAGGTTGTTTTTGCAATTTCTCAACAAGCTATGATGCTGGTGTTTGAACGATTCCAAATTCAATATTTATGAATGTTTGCTTAGGATAGAGACTCTTCATTGCTGCCCTTAGTTGATCATGCGCGACAATGATTGACTTTAAATTAGTGTCGATACTTGTAACGATATCTTTTTCAAGTACTTTTAGCTTGTGTACATTGTCAATACCAACGATTTTTTCTATAACGGGCTCTTCTAACATTGTGCCGATCTTAATATCTTCGGCTGCGAAGCTTGGATGTACAATGTCGAGAATAATAGATGACCGTAATTCAATCATATTTATGACCTGTTTGAATCGCTGCTCTTCAAGTAACAATTCGGCAAAAACCATCATCGAATCTTTAATTTGTAGAAGAAACGAGAGCTCACCAGCTTCAAATGCAGTAAGCCCATAACTTGATGTTACAGGAGTGGCGGCCATACTTAACCATGCATCGGGCCTACCACGTTGTGGCTCTATTATGTCTTTCCGGAATTGCTCGAGGATGTTCCAAAAATTGAACAGAGTGTAAAGCGCTCGGTTTGCAGCACCCACTTGTTTTTGCTTCTCATCATCATCCCGATTTTTCTTCTCAAATTTGAATGCGAGATACGCACCAATAAATGTTGCAGCGAGTGTTGTGATAAGGTTAATTAATGTTTCTATGTCCATGTTTCTTTAATTATTTATTGTTCTTGCCTCTAATGAGGTCCAATTCTTTACATGCTGACATACAAGTAGATGCTGCCCTATCACAAGTGTAAGACGACCCTTGGCATGTGGACATGTCTCTTGCACATTGCGCCTTGCAATTGGCCCCCTCGGCGGTAGTAGGCTTGAAGTTGTTTCCAGCAGCACATCCTGTAAGAAGAATGCAGAGAGGTAATATAAGTTTTGAATATTTCACGATACATATTCCTTAAGAGGCCAATTTGATATTTCCGTAGTATGGTTCAATAAAGTTTACTTCACTAAGATTCAATTTTTTATTGATTAGCTTTACTGCCAAAAAACTGGATTGTTTCTCAACTTTGTACCATAGATGGGATTTTTAAAATACTCATTTTTGATTTAGCATTCCAGCTAGTTATTTATAATAAACTGTCAAAGCAGTTTAAAAATGTCCTATCATCAGCAAAATAGAAATGTCCTATTTGGATCG
>Ga0066448_1000101_pt1 | contig 40046 bp, 38 predicted proteins | sample LakWasMet70_HOW9_2_FD_59536 | JGI IMG/M metagenome (GOLD analysis project Ga0066448, IMG submission 59536) | Freshwater sediment methanotrophic microbial communities from Lake Washington under simulated oxygen tension - Sediment Metagenome 70_HOW9 | ecosystem: Environmental > Aquatic >...
CAATTCACTAAGCGGTTTGTCACCTGTTTTTAATAAAGAGTGAATGCCATTTGGTCAATGCCACTGAAACAGCGCTTTGCTCATTGGTTTTCGCTTCCCCGGTTTAGCAATAACTCCAGCAAATACTAGTCTTCCTTAAACTGTACCTGATTTTTGGGCATGGCGTGCGCGCCATTGAACCGAAAAAAGTGCAGTTGATCCATCTAAATTTCGTTCGTGCTGAGCATGGCTGAAGCATGAACGGCTCTCTATGCAATAAACAGCTGGTTTAATTTTTTTAGTCCGCTGTAAGTATTCGCACGAATATATTTAATGAAATTAATGATGAATAATCGAGCCTAATTTTAGTTGCTTACGCACCTGTATTGTCTGGAAAGGGTTAAGAATCTTTATGACGACAGGCCAAAGGAGAAGTGATGAAGCCTGAAAATACTTCTCATAGTTCAATTATTGTCGGAAGTGTTGAATTTGATGAGTTTCGTAAATTAGTGGCTGTTGCAGCTTATTACAAAGCCGAAAAACGACATTTTGTTCCGGGCCAAGAGTTGGATGACTGGCTGGCAGCCGAGCAGGAGATCAGCCGGCAACGCCGCTATTGGTCACAATATATTGAGGATTGATTGATGAAATTTAACTAACTTTTCAATCATAAGGCTATTTACTAATCCACGCATTATTTAAAAGAATAAAAAAACAGATTTTATATTTCAAGACCAACAGTTGGCTGCGAAGAAAATAAAGATGAAAAACCAAATGATTATTCTTGTCACTATCCTGGTCTTGATTGCCTTTGCAATAGAAAACTATATGGTCTTTAAATTAGCCAGCCAGTTAAGTCAGTTTAATGTCAATCTGAGCGAATTGGTTAATCAACAAACTGTTGCTCCAAGATTTCCAACTTTGATACTAATAAACCCGGAAAGTGGCAGCGATACATTTGAAAATCGAAAGGAGTCGTTTTGAAATTAAACTTTATAGTTTTGTTTTTAATTGATTTTTTTTTCAATGAGTGAAAATTAATCCGTATTCTATTTCAGAGAGGTAATAATAATGAAATCCAACACAATCGCCAGTAAAACAGAGCAAAATTCCGGTACTGGAAAAATAAGCAAGAGAATGTCCTACCATCAGGCGGGGTATGCTGTAGCCATCCAACTTGGCAATGAGCAAAAAAAATTGCCACACCCCGATTTTCATATCGCCATCAAACCACAAGCCCATGACAGTGATCAGGATAATCGCATAGTTGGGCTATTTGAACCGGTAATTAGATTTTTGGTTGTCGAAGTTGAGGGTGGCCGGTTAGTTCAAAACTTGCCGCTAAGTTTCTCAGAAGAAGTACAAAATCTGTCCCGACCCCTGCTAACTCAATACCGTTGCGCATTTGAGGCAGATATAATAAATTTGCTGGCGGGATCACTGGCAGAAGCAAAATATACAGCCTTACGTGATGATGAAATCTTTAATGTTGATCTGGTTAACTTTGAAGCTTTGCGTTTCTATAACGCCAGCTCAGATATCGCACTAGTTAACAGCTACATGAAATGCTATTTACCCAATGAATTCGAACGGGAGCAAAAGTTAGCCGAATTGTTTATGCAGGCATTTAATTTTGTGGATAACAGTCAGAACTGGCGAAAAATTTCCGCATTGGCTGAGTTTATCCATTGCCAAACCAAGCCCGGCATTATCCATTGCGAAGAGGTAATAGCCTTACTGAACGCCAGTATTCCGCTGAGTCAAACCAATAGCCTTGGCTTAAAAGCCATGCATTTTAGCAGGTAACGAATACAAATAAGTTGAAATGCTTATTCCCTAATGGCGGAATGACTGCTTTAACCTGTCAATTTTCTACCGGCGTGGAAAGGGTAACTTCGGTTCTGAAAAACGCCGTGGCAGAAACTCGCATAGAGATATGCTGTGTTTAAAATAAAATCGTCCATGTAAAATAATTATGAATGACAATCTCGCTACCGCCTGGAATCAAGCTAATAGGCATATTCGGACTAAACGCTTTGTTATGCTGCTATGGGTAATTTTGCTAGGTCTATTATCTGCTAACCTGGCAAAAGCTGAAGATTTACAACAGCCACAGCTAGTCATACAAAATGTTTCTGACCAATTGCGCCAGAAGCTTCAGGATACGGCCTTTACTAAAGATTTTGCTCAAGTGGTACGGTTTGTAAATAATCTTATTGAACCGCATACGGATTTCGAAAAAATTGCGCCGCTAGTGTTAGGCAGCCACTGGAAAATGGCAACTGCTACTGAGCAAAAGCGCTTTCAGCAAGAATTTCAAACACTGCTGGTCAGAATATATTCCAGAGCATTCGTAGAATATAAGGACTGGTCAATACGCTTCATGCCATTAAAGATGATAGATGACGCCTCTAAAGTCACCGTGATCACCGAAGTGCTGCAACCCCATGAACAACCGGTTCAGGTCAATTACCGGATGTTTCTGAGTAATGGCAACTGGAAGGTCTACGATATTGTAATTGCTGGAATGAGTCTGGTGACGACTTACCGCTCAACCTTTAACGATGAAATTAAAACCAAAGGTTCAATCAGCGCCGTTATTGATGCTTTAGTTAAACGCAATAATGAAGCGCTTGCCGCAAAAGGGTCTTGATCCAACTTACTAACTTGCTTTATTGGCCCTAAAGTTAAACCGGATATTGCCGTTAATGCAAAATTTTCAGGTGTTACTTAATAAGTATCCCGGCCAATATTGATTACGATGAAACTTGCCGCCAAAACCATCATCGCCGTATCTGCCTTGGGCATGTTGAATGCCATGTACCTTAGCTACGTTTACTGGCAGGAAAAATGGGGCATAGCGGAAAGCGGGATCTGCGATATTAACGCCAGCCTGTCCTGCTCAAGTGTGGTGAGCAGTCCCTTTGCGCAGTTTTTAGGCGTGCCCGTCTGCACCATCGCGCTAGTTGTGTATCCCGTTTTGATCACACTGGCCTGGTTGACTTTGACACGTCCCAAATCCAGAGATCTGTTCTACGCTACCAGTCTGCTGTCGGCGATGGGGCTAATGTTAAATCTTGTCTATATCTACAATGAGTTTGCGTACATCAAAGCAATCTATGTGTTATGTATTTTATGTACTGTCTTTATTATGATCGATCCTGGCATGTCCATCCGCGGTTATGCTAAATCCGATGGTTAACTGCTTGTAAAAAATGTCGATAAGTTGAGAGGGCTTATTTGATGACCAGACCGAGATATTTTCGACCGGATATTCGACCTGAAATAGAACAAAAGCTCGACGGTTTGGTGGACTTGGCAACCGATTGCAGTTTTTCCTGGGCGCATGGCGCGGATGAAATATGGCGTAAATTAGATGCGGAGCTTTGGACGCAAACACGCAATCCCTGGCTGGTATTACAGGAGGTTTCTCGCTCGCGCCTGGAAGAATTAGCGCAGGACGAGGTTTTCTGTGGAACGTTGCGCGCAATTGTTTCGGCGCACCGAAAATCGTTATTCACCAAACGCTGGTTTCAGCAGAAACCAAGCATCAACCTGAACACCATAGCCTATTTCAGTATGGAGTTTGGTTTAAGTGAGGCATTGCCTATTTATTCCGGCGGACTTGGCCTGCTTGCGGGCGATCACTTGAAAGCAGCAAATGATTTAGGCCTGCCGTTGGTTGGAGTTGGGCTGCTTTATCAAAACGGCTACTTTCGCCAAACATTCGATGCGGAAGGCAACCAAATTGCACTTTATCCATCCAGCAATACCAGTGATCTGCCAGTTAGTCCGGTGCGAGGCGCAAATGGTGAATGGTTGCGCGTGCGTCTGCAAACACCATACAAATTATGGGTGCGAGTGTGGCAGGCACAGATTGGCCGCATTAAGCTCTATCTTCTGGATACCAATGACCCGATTAATCACCCCCTGGATCGCTGCATCACGACAGAATTATACGGCGGGGGATCAGAACACCGGTTAGCTCAGGAAATTCTGCTTGGCATTGGCGGTTGGCGGGTTTTGCAAGCCTTGGGCATCAATCCTGATATTTGTCATTTAAACGAGGGTCATGCGGCATTATTGGTGTTGGAACGGGCTAGAGATGTAATGCGTGAAAAACAAATTAATTTTGCAACCGCATTGGCAGTAACGCGCGCAGGCAATCTGTTTACCACCCATACGCCGGTAGAGGCAGGCTTTGACCGGTTCAGTCCAGAGTTAATGGTGAATAGTCTGGGCCTGTATGCGAAAGAAATGGATGTTGATATCAATACTTTATTAAGCTTGGGCAGAAGTCCTGATGACATCAATAATCCGGCCGCACCTTTTAATATGGCCTATCTTGCCATACGCGGCAGTGCCGCTGTAAACAGTGTCAGCCAGTTACATGGTCAAGTTAGCCGGAATATTTTCAATCTGCTTTTTCCCAACTGGCCAAAATATGAAGTGCCGATCACACACGTCACCAATGGCGTTCATGTACCCGCCTGGGACTCTGTGGAAGCCGATGAACTATGGACCACCGTATGTGGAAAAGACCGCTGGTTTTGTAATCCTGAAGTTGTGTCGGACAAATTTCAGCAGGTAGCCGATCAGGATTTATGGCGGATGCGCGCTAAAAACCGCAGCCGTCTGGTGCAATATGTCAGGGATGAATATGCCAGAGAACTGAATGTACATAGCAATTTTTCTGAAACCGAGATGGAAAAGCTGGTGCTGCGGCTCTTTGATCCAAATGTTATGACTATAGGATTTGCACGCCGTTTTGCTACTTATAAACGGCCAAATTTGCTGTTAACAGATCCAGAAAGACTCGCCCGGTTGTTAACTAATTCAACTAGACCGGTACAATTGGTTATCTCCGGCAAAGCGCATCCGGCAGATATCCCCGGGCAACAGTTAATAAAAGCCTGGCATCAGTTTATGCGCCGGCAGGATATTCGTGAAAGCGCCATATTTATCAGCGATTACGACATGGTCACCGCAGAATATCTGGTGCAAGGCGTTGATTTATGGGTCAACACGCCACGCCGTCCTTGGGAAGCTTGCGGCACCAGTGGCATGAAGATACTGGTGAACGGCGGCTTAAATCTATCGGAACTGGATGGCTGGTGGGCCGAAGCTTATCGTCCGGAAGTTGGCTGGTCCCTGGATGGCACAGATGCCGAGCAAAACGATCAAGAGCAAGCTAACAGACTGTTTGATTTATTGGAAAACGAAATTGTGCCCGCGTTCTATGATCGTAATCACAGCGGTATTCCGCAACGGTGGATAACCAAAATGCGTGCCAGCATGACCGAGTTAACGCCGTATTTTTCAGCCAACCGCATGGTCCGAGAATATACAGAGCGATTTTACATACCTCTGGCGGAAAAATATCAGCACCGCGCTGCAAACAATGCCGAACTTGGCCGGTTATTAATTAAATGGCTGTCTCGCCTGGATGATCTGTGGTCAAAAATACACATTCAGCATAACGAAATCGAGGCGCGTGAGAACATACATTTCTTCAGGCTGGAAATTTATCTGGGTGATTTAAGCGCGCAAGATGTCATTGTTGAGATCTTTTCAGAACCGATGGATAGCAATAACCAAAATGTATTTGAAATGCAAATTACTCAGGCAATTCCAGGTGCAATCAACGGTTTTATCTACAGCGCTACCATTCCGGCAACCCGGCCGATTACTGATTACACCCCCAGAATTAAACCAAATCATCCCGATTGTCTGATTCCATTGGAAACGCAACACATATTGTGGGTAAGATAAACGCCACTGGTGATCGGTGTTTAACAAGCTGCATCCAAAAAGGCGTAGTCAGGTAAATTCCAATAACAGCAATTACCATGCGATACTCCCGATTCTATGCCACGATACCGACTTGCCAAGGCCATCACTTGAAAATGGGCTGAGGCTAACTGGGAGTCAGCTAAAATGAAAGTCAATGTCTGAAAAACATAACGTACTTTCGTACCATGTTTTCTAGTTTTTTCTGGAGATGATGTGCTTCTTGCGAACACGTTCAGCTATGCGTTTAATTCGATAAAGTCCCAGTTAATGCGGACCTTGTTGATTATTTTGGCAATGAGCATCGGTGTGACTTCAGTGACGGTGTTGATTGCCTTAAGCGAAAGCGCCCGTACTTATATCATCAATGAGTTTGAAGCACTCGGTACGCATCTGGTCATCATATTGCCCGGCCGCACCGAAACAACCGGAGGCGCGCCGCCGATCTTCGGCGAAACGCCCAGGGATCTGACTTTGCAGGATGCGGAAGCTTTATTGCACATTCCTTATATTGCCGCAATTGCGCCCTTAACCATTGGGTCAGCGCCTGTTACTGCCTCCGGCCTGGAACGGGAGACCAATATCTTTGGTTCAACCCATGATTTATTGCGGGTACGACATCTTACTATGGCACAAGGCAGTTTTTTGCCAAAAACCAATGGCGAGGAAGCCTTGCCCATTTGTGTCATCGGCCAAACCATTCGTGCACAATTATTCGCCAATGTGCCTGCCCTCGGCCAGTGGCTTCGTGTTAATGACAGGCGCTATCGGGTTATTGGCGTGCTTGCCTCAGAAGCTCAATCCATTGGTGTCGACTTTGACGAGATGGTGATTATCCCCGTTGCATCCGCCCAAGCCTTATTCAACAATCATTCTTTATTCCGCATTTTGATCGAAACCAAATCCAGGGAGGCCATGCTAAAAACAGTGAATGAGGTTAAAAAGGTGATTAAACTCAGGCATGAAGGGGAGGAGGATATAACCATAATCACGCAGGACAGTGTGGTCAGCGCCTTCAATAAAATCCTGACCGCACTCACCATCGCCGTGGCCTGTATAGGCGGTGTTAGCCTGATTGTGGCTGGCGTGCTGGTTATGAACGTCATGTTAGTCAGTGTTACCCAGCGCACAGCGGAAATTGGTTTGCTAAAAGCCCTGGGTGCATCGCAAAGTCAGGTCCAGTGGCTTTTTTTGGCAGAAGCCATGTTGCTGTCATTAGCGGGTGCGTTGCTGGGTTTTTGTCTTGGCCAATTGATTATTTCAGTAATTCAGGCATTTTATCCGACGTTTCCCATTAATCTTCCTGAGTGGGGATTATTGTCGGCTCTGGGTGTTTCAATCTTAACCGGCTTATTATTTGGCGTGTTACCCGCACGGAAAGCCGCAAAACTTGATCCGATTGCGGCGTTGTCCAAAAGGTAAGCATGAATTTTCTTGATATATTACGCTTGGCAATTCGAACGTTTACCTCCTATAAATTAAGGTCTGCACTGACCTCATTAGGCTTGATTATCGGTATTGCCGCAGTGATTATTCTGACTTCGTTAGGCCGTGGTCTGCATAGTTTTGTAATCGCGGAATTCTCCCAGTTTGGAACGAATATTATTGGCGTTCACCCCGGAAAAAAAACCACTTTTGGAATTTCTGGCGCATCCATAAGCACGGTGCGGCCATTATCATTAACGGATGCCGCCGGCCTAAGAAAGTTAACCGGAATTATTGCTGTGGTGCCAGTGGTGCAAGGCAATGCGCGCGTGGAAACAGATACCAAACAGCGACGCAGTAATGTTATTGGCGCTGGCGATGCCGTCCCGCAAGTATGGAAAATACGACCCGTGCTTGGCAAGTTTTTACCGTCAAACGAAGAATCAAACCCCAGGGCTTTTGCCGTACTTGGGGATAAGTTGGCCTTTGAATTATTCGGTTCAACCAGTCCTTTAGGGCAACGAATAAGAATTGGTACTGACCGGTATCGAGTCATTGGGGTGATGGAAAAAAAAGGCCAAATGCTTGGTTATGATATGGATGACACGGTCTACATTCCGGCAGCAAAAGCGCTTGAGATGTTTGACAGGGAAGGGCTGATGGAAATTAATTTGTTGTATGGCAATAACATTTCAGTGGATGTCCTTCAAAAAAATATTAAACAGTTTTTAATCGCCAGACACGGCAGGGAAGATTTTAGCCTGATTACTCAAAATCAGATGCTAAAAAGCATGGATTTAATCCTGAATATTTTAACAATGGCGATTGCGGCATTAGGCGGCGTCTCGTTATTGGTTGGGGCCGTCGGAATTATCACCATCATGACCATAGCCGTATCAGAAAGAGTGACTGAAATTGGCTTGCTTCGTGCGCTGGGTGCGGAAAGAAAAATGATCTTCAAGCTGTTTTTGTTTGAGGCTTTAACTTTAAGTGCTGCTGGTGGATTAATCGGCGTCCTGGCAGGTATTGGTTTAGTTGGCTTAATCAGCAGTTTGCTGCCAGCGCTCCCTACTGAATTGGCCTGGAGTTATATCGTAGCGGCGTTTATGCTGTCTTTTCTGATAGGCATTATTTCAGGGGTGATGCCTGCGATCAAAGCGGCCCGTTTAGATCCCTTAGAAGCATTGCATTCAGAATAAGTTTTAAGCTATTCGCCCATCGACAATTCTGATTCGCCTGGGCGCACGATTACCCAATGCTTGATCGTGAGTAATCATAATCAACGTTACGCCTTGCTGGTTAAGACTTTCCAGCAGCGCCATAATCTCCAGACCGGATTTGCTGTCAAGATTACCGGTGGGTTCATCCGCCAATAACACTTCGGGATCCATTATCATTGCCCGCGCAATTGCCACCCGTTGCAGTTGCCCGCCCGATAGTTGGCTGGGTTTATGGTCGGCGCGATCGGCCAAGCTGACAGCGGATAAGGCATGCTGCACGCGTTGCTTACGTTGCTTACTGTTAATGCCTGCCAATATCATCGGCATTTCCACGTTTTCGGCAGCGCTTAGCCGGGGAATAAGGTGAAAAAACTGAAACACAAAACCAATATTTTCCCTGCGTATTTTTGCCAGTTCGTCATCGCTGCGTTGAGTTACATCCCGATTGTTTAACAGGTATCGACCAGAAGACGGTCTGTCCAGCAGTGCAATTATGTTCAATAACGTGGATTTACCGGAGCCGGACGGCCCCATGATGGAGACGTATTCGCCTTTGTTAATGGTAAGACTGACGTCATCCAACGCGTTGACGATATTTTCTCCTACTTGAAAATACCGGTGGATATGCTCCAGCTGGATCATGGTTTTTTCCGAACATGAGCGCCCGCGACCACGCCATCCTGGCCGATTGATTTGACTATTTTATCGCCTACATTCAATCCCGATAACACCTCCACCGTATTCCAGTTTGTTAAGCCAGGTGTGAAGGTGCGCTCCTCCAACACCCCGTCATCCTTAATCAGTAAAACCCGATTATTTTCCATGATCGCCTCGGTCGGAATTCTAATAGCCTGGGGCTTGCTGGTCAGCAACACTTCAATGTCAGCGCTATAGCCAGGTAACAATTCCTTTAAGTCTTTCGGGTCGGTTAATTTAACTTCCACCTCCACGGTACGCGCCTGTTTTTCTTTTTCCAGCACATACGGGGCAATCCTGGAAACCTTACCCGAACAGCGCTTTTCAGGGAATGCGTCGAGTGAGACACAGGCAGTCATACCGGTTTTAATTTGCGGTGCATCCACTTCGTCAATAGGTGCTGATACATACAGACAACTAATGTCCATCAGATCAATAGCGGGCAGGGTAGGAATGCCCGGCGGAGATGGCGTTACATATTCACCTAATTCCGCATTAATCTCGGCCACCGTGCCATCAAAAGGCGCTAAAAGCAGAGTTCGCTCAACTGCGGCTTGTGCGGCGGTCAGGCTGCGTTCGCTGACCAGGATTTTATCTTTAGCTGCTTTACATCCTGCTTGTTGAGACTTGGCAGTGGATACTTTTTGATCGAGCATTTCCTCAGATACATAATTTTTATTTTTGTATAGCTCGCTAATCCGGTTAGCGTCCCTTAGGGCATTTTCACTCAATTGACAGATTTGTTCGGCTGCGGCGCGATTAGAACTGATTTCGGCGTTCTTCAAGCTCACCTGTTCTTTCAGGTCATTATTCCACACTTCAAGTAATAACTGATTCTGTTTAACCTGATCACCTTCTTTAACATGCAGTTTAGCTACTTGGCCACCTGTCGCCGGTGCCAGAAACGCACGCCTGCATGCCTTAACTGTCCCTACCCGCGTGTTGGAAACGGTTGATTTTACCTCCCCTTTTTCCACGGTATAAACTTCGACTTCCAGCGGCAAGGGTTGTTTTTTGTAGAAATATACCGCAATCAGTCCGGCCAGGATAAGTGTGATAATTAAATAGCGTTTTCGCATTTATACCTTCTGAAAAGGTTTTTCGGGGGCTTTTGCTCGAAAAAATAAGCAAAAAAAATTACAGCAGCCTTAAGCTTCATTGGCATTAAATAGCAGCCAAAAACGGCAGTGGCAACAAAGGTCAAACAGCAGAGTTCAGGGTAACATAAGGCCAAAGAAGGCCCAAAAAAATCTGTCAGTTTAAACTCCAGGTTTGGTCGGCTTAAAAACCGGATAAGCACTTGAATTTTGCAAAGTCGGTCGCTATAAACGACATAACATTTCTGATTTGAAACAGAAAATTAAACGATAGCTATCCTGTATTGTAATCAATGAACCTGTGCACTGGAATTAAGCCTATGAAAAACTTAACGACCATTTCAAACCATCTGAAGCTTAATGTTTATACCATAGGCTGTGTATTTGCGATCAGTATCGGATTGGCCGGATGCGCGTCAACTTCAGGGCCATCAGGCCAACAGATAGTCACAAATCCAGTCGATCCTTACGAAAATATCAATAGAAAAGTCTACGTTTTTAACGATGCGGTTGATGATTACGTTTCCAAGCCAATTTCGGATACTTACAAAAAGATAACCCCTGAGTTTGTACAAGTCGGCGTAAGCAATTTTTTTAAAAACTTACAGACATTTAATGTGATTTTTAACGATTTTTTACAAGCTAAATTTGCTCAGGGTACGCGCGATACAGGTCGTTTATTTATGAATACGACATTAGGTTTGGCCGGATTTATAGATGTTGCTGACAGCGCCGGACTTGAGCAACATGATGAGGATTTCGAACAAACGCTTGCTGTCTGGGGTGTGCCCCAGGGTCCTTATTTAGTGCTGCCTTTTGTTGGCCCGATAACCGCCCGTGGCATACCTGGTGCGGTATTTGATACAGCAGCAAATCCTATTACTTATGTCGGTGCGCCATTGCTGTCAAATTACATCGGTGCCCCCATACAGGCGATCTCTTTGATTGATAAAAGGGCGAATGCTGATGGAGCCTTGCAATTTATCGATGAGGCCGCACTTGATCCTTATGTGTTTATGAGAGAATCTTTTTTGCAATGGCGCACCCATTTAGCTAATGACGGCAAAACAGACTCAGCCATAGATTTTATGGACATTGAGGATCAAAAATAACACGGCAGATAAATTGTCGTAAAAAACCGAAAGCGCAATTTAAATCTGCCAGCTTTGCTTAACAAAAACCCAAAATTTCGACCAAGCGCCAATACGTGACTTCTATCAGGTATACATCTGTATTGTTTTAAAGCTAAAGGGAGTGGCGGGGACTTGAGCGCTTGTAGGTAATTATGCAACCTCTCGGCTTAATCTAAGCCGAGAGGAGTTGGACTGAATAATTAGTAGGCTGTGTTCAGACTATTAAAACTAGGCAAAACTTCCAAATTTACCGGTAAATCTGTTTCTAATGGCTCATCAATTCTCTTTAGTCTGTAGCCAAAGCCTTTGATGTTTTCAATTCGCATTTGCGTGGAATGACCCAGTTCGATTTTTTTTCTCAATAAATGCATGTATTGATAAAGATCGGACTTTGTTGCGCGGTCACTATCGGGCCAAAGGCTGGCAAGAATTTCATCGGTAGAAAAGATGCGGTTCCTGTCTGTTGACAGTAACTCAATGAGTGCGAATTCTTTAGGTGACAACATGATTTTATGATCAATATTAATTAAGCATTTGTTCCGACTATCAACTCGAAAATTATTTTTTTCGGTATCTGGCTCTGGATTTTGGCTATCAATTTGGTCAATAACTCGCCGTCCTCTTCTTTCAACAGAAGATCGTCGGTCATGATTAGTCCTTTTTTCGGTAAAACACGGACTGCTAGTAAACCGGTGTTTAATATATTGGTCGAATTCTTTGATAGAGTATGGATTTGCGATTAATACATCCAGAAAATTTATCAATTCCACGGGAACTCTATCGGTTGCTTTATTTTTCAATGCACATATTTTTAAATGATTTTTAATTACGGCCTGTCTGAGTATATCTAATTCATAAGCTTTATCAGTGGATGTTAATAATGCTAGAGGAATGATAATCAAATTTGGAGCTTGTTCTACAATTTTAGTTATTTCGGATATTTTATAATCGGCCACTTTCATTCCGATTTTTCTGGCGTGACAATAGCCATTAACGAGCGCTAAAAAATACTTATCATTTTCGAAGACCAATAGGTTAATCAAGTTTTTCATATCGTTGTTAATATTAATATTTCTTAAATTAAAAGGGTATTTATTATGTCGATGTGCAAAGTTAATGACAGAAAAATAGTTATTTAAGACAAAGAACAATAAGTCCATTAATCTGTTACGTCATTATTTAAATACAGGATCAATAATCATCTATTTTCATATTAAAAATTGTTAATATTTAAAAGAATTTGATGATTAAAATGATTTATTTAAAGTATGGAAAAAACATAAATTACAGTTTATGGAAAAGTTTGGCTAAGTCATATTCGTATTAATACTTAGGTCCTGATTGGTATGCAATGGTCAAGTTGAACACATTACGTTCTTATAGCGTTGCCGCCAGATCACTCTTAAAAAATGCAACTCAGCGCCTTTAAATAAGTCAGGCTGTCAGATAGATTCGTCATTTTGGTAGCAATTGCCGGAATCGAACACCGCGCAAGCGAATCCAGGCTATATTGAAATAACAAAATACCCGCTGAGTTTTTTCTGAATCACTTATCTTAAAGCGAAAAAAGGGTGGTGACGAAACCACCACCCTTTAATCTCTAGGCCAATAAACCTTTAGATTTGGATGACGCAGGACGACGAAGTGCATTGAAGCCCAATATGCCCAGTATCAACAACATCAAACTGCTCGGTTCAGGCACGGTAGAGATCCGGACGCCCAAGTCTTCATAGTCATGATCTCCATCTGCAGGCAGGTCGGTAAAGCCCGCATAGACTGCTAAGCCCGAGAGCCCACTACCCAAATACGGATCTACGCCCAGGAAGAATGCTGGTCCGTTTAAGTTGTCGTGGATGTTGGTCTCATCGTTATGGACACTTTTTCCGGTAGTGACATTTAAATATCCAAAGTCAATATGGCCGGCATTAAGGAAGAAAGTCTGTTCGCTCTTAGGGAAAACACAGTTAAGAGCAGAGCCATTTGCCCCGCAGGTGCCGTTTGATGAAGACTGGTTATCCCAAATTACGGCTCCGTTTAACAAAAACTGATCGTGATCCGTTGCATCACCCTTGCCAGTGAATTGAAAGGTAACCCAACCGGCCTGATCTAGGATGAGAGATGAGCCGTCCCAGCCCGAAATTCCCTTTGCACCACCAAAACTTGAATCCGAGCCAAAATTTGCAGAGTTAGGCCAACCACCCTGTGCCGTCGGCATACCCACACCAGCGCTTGCGCCGGCTGTGGCAGGATTTGCATGGTTGGTGCCGCCCGGATCCCCGATGGTTTCCGCAACGCCGTTGGGTGCCAAGGCAGTGCCGCCATTAATATTGTCGATTGTCAGTAGATTTGCACTAGCCAGGTTCATAGCTCCCGAAAGGGCGAATAACCCGACAATCGAGCTTGCAATAATGGTTTTGTTCATAAATATTTCCTCTTAAATAAAAATTGCAATTAGGTATTGCTTGTCTGCTTCGATGGAACTGTGAATCTATGATGCCGATACACATGAATCAATATTCTTTAAGAGCACTATGTGAATATTAAGCCGACCTTAAAAATTACAACATGCTCTTAGTTTTAATGACATTCGTATAACTACCTAATGCACATGTCAGTAGAACTAATCTTCCTTCACAAAATAATTAATCAAAAGGTCAAATGAGGGATTTTTAAATTGCGCTCTTAGGTAGTCATACGAATATGATTATTCTGATGAATTGATAATATTTATCCACGGCTGAAAATTGAATTAAATCTTTAGTTAGAGGCTGTATCTGAATCTCTTGATAAGTATCCATATCAAGGAGTAATTTATTTAACGTTTTATCTCAGAGGGATAATATGAAAAAGAATAATATTATATTAAGTTTAATTACTGCCGTTCTATCAATAGGTGCTGCAAGTACTGTAAATGCAGCTGGTTTAATAACCATTGCTAACCCAGGTACTGCTAAACATTCCGTCTTGGCTGACGGGGGTTGCGACCCAATTGATAAAGGTCCTTGTATTGATGTAGGCGATACCGGTTATACATCGAGTAATAATGCCCCATCTTTACAAGTAGAAGCTGGACGCTACTTATTTACTTATGTTGGCGATGGCGATGCTTCTTATCACAATCAGATTTGGTTGAATGACAAGTTGTTGTTTGACAATAAAACTACAGCTCATTTAGCGAATCTAGATTTAAAACTCCCTGCCGGCCCCGTTACATTTAAATATCTTTTTGACGTAGATAACGCTAGTGGGCAATGCGCCAGTGGATGCGTGCTTACCAACGGCACCCCTAGCACTTATGGCGCATATTTTCTGGGGATACATGGCAGTTTAGATATCAATGCTCCCGCTGTCAGTGGAAAGGAAGCGTGGATCGGTTTGTCTGACCGTGGTGACGATGATTATCAAGATTTGGGTGTAAGAGTCACTTCGCTGGACACACAAATTGATTGCACCAAGCATGGCAGAAAGCATCATCATAAATCTAGACATTCCCATGACAGCCATGATAGCCATGACAACCATGACAACCATGACAACCATGACAACCATGACAACCATGATAGCCATGATAGCCATGATAACCACAACAACCATGACAACAATGGTGGTGGTATGGGCGGACCAGCTTTAAAGTGAGAAAGTCAAACTGGGCGATAAAGAATTGTAAGGCAAAAAACTACACAGCAAGCTTTACATAATCCGTTTATATCCCAGTTAAACAGAACAAGCAAACCGGGGAAAGTTGAATGACTTTTCTCGGTTTGTTGCAAGTAATAGGCTTGAACACCACTTTTAAATTAAAGCAGTTATTCTGGTCTCATTGTTTAGATGTGGCTCATATTGTTCACATCTGATGATGATATAAAACCCGCCAGATTCGGTGTTTAGACTATTTGAATCACTAAATACATAAGCGAGTGCAGCGTGTTTTTGAAACTCACTGCGTGAAATCGGGGTAGCGATCAGATGTTCGAAGTTATGAAATCCGTAATAATTATCCCTACTTGGAACGAAAAAAAGAATATTGGCCGGTTAATTGAAGAATTGCAGGCACAATTTCTTAAAGTTTCTCACGATATGCATATTCTGGTAGTAGATGATAACTCTCCAGATGGAACAGCTGACATTGTAAAAAATCTTCAAGATAAATATGCCAATGTGCATTTAATTCAAGGCCAGAAGGCAGGATTGGGTGCCGCCTATATACGCGGAATGACTTATGCTATGGCTACACTAAATGCAGAAGTTATTTTCGAAATGGATGCGGATTTCCAGCATAAGCCGGAGGATGTACCCCGACTGTTATCGGCGCTGGATAATGGCGCGGACTTTGTTATTGGAAGTCGTTATGTAAAAGGCGGAAGTATTCCAAAAGAATGGGGAATCATCAGGCGGATGAATTCACGTTATGGGAATATCGTTGCAAGATATTTAGCGGGGCTTTCTCAAGTTCATGATTGTACTGCTGGATTCAGAGCGATTCGCACAACGCTTTTAAAAAAAATAGATTTATCAAAACTAAAAGTGCAAGGTTATGCTTTTCAGGTGGCTTTATTATTTGAAGCCATTTTGCATAAAGCTAAAATTGTAGAGATCCCTGTGGATTTCGTTGAACGTACTGAAGGCGAATCAAAACTGGGTATTTCAGATATTATTGAGTTTATTGCCAATGCCTGGTGGTTGCGATTTAGAGCATCTGCAACTTTTATCAAATTTCTGATTGTTGGTGCATCTGGCGTATTCGTTAACATAGGTCTTTTTTCTTTACTGCTTTATTTAGGTATCAATAAATATTTTTCGTCACCTATTGCGATAGAAGCCTCCATATTAACGAATTTTGCCTTAAATAATAACTGGACATTTCGTTGGAGAGACACATTGGATTCTGTCCATATCAAAGGCTTAAAATTCAATATAATATCGTTATTAGCACTTTCTATCAGCTATGGGACATTTGTTTTTCTTTCTCTATATCTGCCGGAATCACCGCCACAGTTAAATCAATTAAGTGGGATAATACCTGCGACATGCGTAAATTACTTTGGTAATTCTTATTGGACGTTTAAATCAATACAGGCGTCAAAATGACGGTGTGTTACACAATTGTCCTGCAATTTTTTTCTTTAGTTATTAGAAATACAAATGGCCTATTCAAGTTCTGGCGTCAATTTTCAAGCAAAAGCCCATGAAATAAATATAAATGCTTATTCCTATTGGATAATATTAGCAATTTGGTTGTTCTCATTATTTTGGAACATTAATAAAGCATATCATATTGACGATACCGCCCATTTAGAAATTGCTCAATGGATTGCGTCAAACCCCTTGCACCCAATGAGTGGTTTACTAAGTTGGGAGAGGGATATCGAGCCCATTTATCAAACTAATCAGCCGCATCTGTATTTCTATCTGATGGCTTTTTGGGCTAAGTTATTTGGCTGGCACGAAGTCTCAATGCATGCTTTGATGTCGTTATTTGTGCTTTGGGCCATTGTAGAATTTTATAAGTTAGCCAAGATAGTTACACCTAACTCAGCTTTGCTGTCGACATCGCTTTTAGGATTAAGTCCTGGGTTTGTTGTTGGTCAAAATTCAATGGTTGATATTCCATTGCTTGCAATATGGATGTGTTTTTTTCGGATATTAATCGAGCCTGAAATAAATGATTTTCGAAGATACGCATTGAGCGCCTTGTTGTGCTCAGTGGCTGTGCTGATTAAATATACCAGTCTAGTTTTAATACCCGGTTTATTTTTTCATTTAATATTATATAAGCGGTACAACTATTTATTTTTTGTGTTAGTGCCATTGATGACTTTACTGGCATGGTCGTTATTCAATATCTACGATTATGGCGGTATTCATCTTTTGGGACGCAAAACAGGGTCAGTATACTGGCGAAAATATGTCTATAGATCTTTTGAGTGGATAGTTGCTTTGGGTACAATAAGTCCATTTGCATTATTCTTTTTCTTTGCCAGATATAAAGAAGCACCCGCTTTATTTGTCCGCTATATCTGGATGCTTGCATTACTGATTTGTTGCGCATCACCTGTTCTAATGTGCTTGTCATTATTTGTGACTCTACCGGAAGATGTAATAAACAGGGTATTTATCTGCTCGTTTTTTATTACAGGTATCGGGTTACTATCAATGATTACTGTAGATATTGTTAATCAAGTAATCACATGGAAGTTAAGTTATCAAAAGTTGTTATTGCTATATTGGTTATCGTCCGGGTTTATTTTTATTATTTTACTTGCTCCGTTTATGGCCACACGCCATGTCTTACTGGTCATTCCGCCCGTGTTGTTGCTACTTTTTTCTTGGGGTGATAATTTAAAATTTCCCCGAACTGCGCTAGCTGTTATTTTTACCAGCATTTTTGTTACAAGCTTAGTTGCTGCAGCAGATAGTTGGTATGCAGATATTTATCGTAAATATGCAACACTGATACGGGATAATCTACCCGGGCAAGCTGGAATTTGGTACACCGGGCACTGGGGGTGGCAGTGGTACGCCGCTCAAGCGGGTATGATGCAATTGAGTGCAACGCGGGATCATCCGGCAGTAGGTGATTTTATCGTTACGCCAGATAACGTTTCATCTTCAAAGTTTCCAAAAAATTTAGAGTTAACTTTAGAAAAAACCATTAACATTCAACGAAATCATAGGTATCAGAATTTTGCTTCAATTGATTTTTATTCGTCTCATGGGCTAACACCGTCTTTGAGCTACTCTATTCATGATATGGAGACGTTTTCAATCTGGAAAGTGGTTAGAAACTAAAGGAAGATGTGTTTTATCAGCAGATCATACGTTCAACTAAGGTTGATGGAATTAAATCTTCCTACTTTTCGGCATCAAGAAGTCAAATTGATTGGATTTAGTTATCAAATATCTTGGAATAAGTTTGGGTTACCAGGTAAAAGCCGGTCTTACTTGAGCACCGGTTGTGCCGATATGAGATGCTAAATTACCAAAACCGGGACATGCCGTTAAATTAAAGGCGTCCCGGTTTGTAACAGAGTAAGCAATAGGCAATAAATAGGCAACTGCCCGGAACTGCCTCGCCATAAATTAACCGGCAATGACTGCAAGCATTTCTGCCCGGTTAATTACCTCTTTTTCCTGTAACAATTCGGCCAGCTTATTTAGCTGTTCGCGTTTTGAGCTGAGTATTTGCTGGGCTCGGCTTTCTGCATTTTCCACCAGCGCTTTAATCTCCGCATCAACCAACCGGGCAGTTTCTTCGCTATAGTTGCGTTGCTCGGATACATCTCCGGTCAAGAATTGCAGTTGCTGACGGTGGCCATAAATTAATGGTCCGAGTTTTTTACTCATGCCTAAATAACAAACCATATTGCGGGCAATTTCACTGGCTTTTTCCAGATCGTTTTGGGCGCCAGTGGATACGCTATTCATAGCCAGTTGCTCGGCCACACGCCCAGCCAGCAAAATCGCTAATTGATCTTTTAGCTCAACTTCCGTGGACAAATATTTTTCTTCAATGGGCAATTGTAAGGTAAAGCCCAAGGCAGAAACCCCGCGCGGGATGATGGAGATTTTATGCACCGGTTCGCCAGTGTCCACATTTTCAGCGACCAACGCATGTCCGGCTTCGTGATAGGCAACCCGGCGCTTTTCTTCCGGTCCGAGAATGCGATTTTTCTTTTCAGGGCCAGCCATCACACGGTCTATTGCGGCCTCAAAATCAGCCATGCTGACGGTGTCCCTACCACTGCGTGCTGCCATAATTGCTGCTTCGTTGGCTATATTGGACAAATCGGCACCAACAAAACCTGGTGTGCGTTTGGCGATGGTGGATAAATCAATGTCCTTATCCAATTTCATGGCTTTGCTATGCAGTTTCAGTATTGCGATGCGATCAGTTAAATCCGGTTTATCAACCACAATTTGCCGGTCAAAACGACCTGCGCGCAACAAGGCTTTATCGAGAATTTCCGGACGATTTGTGGCTGCCATTACCACTACGCCGGACGTGGCATCAAAGCCGTCCATCTCGGTAAGTAACTGGTTTAACGTTTGCTCACGTTCGTCATTGCCGCCCATGATTGCAGGGCCGCCACGGGAACGGCCGATGGCATCGAGTTCGTCGATAAAAATAATACAGGGTGCTTTTTGCCGCGCTTGCTCAAATAAATCACGAACCCGCGCCGCGCCAATGCCAACAAACATTTCAATAAACTCGGATGCGCTGATATTGAAAAACGGCACGCCGGCTTCGCCCGAAACGGCTCGAGCCAGCAACGTTTTACCCGTACCCGGCGAACCAACCAATAACACGCCTTTGGGCATACGTCCGCCTAATTTTTGGAGTTTTTCCGGTGATTTTAAAAACTCAATGGTTTCTTTCAGCTCTTGTTTGGCGCTTTCTGCGCCAGCAACATCATCAAAAGTGGTTTTTGACGTTTCCTGCTGAATGCGAATTTTATTACCTAAGTTTAGAAATGAACGCCCTGCACCACTGGTCATCCTTGGTAACAGCCATATCCAAATGCCGAAAAAAATGCTGATAGGTATGACCCAGTTAAATAAAATATTACTCGCCCAGTTGTCGCCACTTCTAACCACATATTCAACTTTGTGCTCTTGCAGATTTTTAACCAGCGATTCATCCCAAAGTGGAATGGTAAAAAAATGTTTGCCGATTTTGCTATCGTCGGTATTTAGCGTGCCGTTGATAAAGTGCTGGGTGACCACAACTTTATCTATTTTATTGTCGTTAACCAGACTTAAAAACTGGCTATAGGGAATTTCCTTGCCTTCGATTTTTTCCCCGCCCGCAAACAGTGACAAAATTAAAATGCCCAGCAATACATACAACCAAGTTCTTGAGGGCGGGCCAGCATCTTCCGGCTTACTGCTATCAAGGCCGGGCTTTGATGCGGGCTTAAACCAATCCCAAACGCGTGAGATCCAATCAATCAACAACTGATAAATTTCTTGTAATTTTTGTTTACTAATCATGATGTTTTGCCCCCATGCAAGGATTTTGACATTTATTAACTAGACTGTTTTTTATCGGATTAGTGCGAAAAATCAAGAAGTCATAGACAAAATCTATAACAAACTGATCAATCAAATTTCGGCTATAGCATCTAAATCCGCAGCAGTGTTTTTACTGGTCACTAGCGATTGCCGTGCATAGTCGCTTTCAGTATCAACGCTGATAACATCCACCACCTCCAAAGTTGACAATAGTTGTGCTGACTGTTGCTGTTGACCCAGGACATCAATGGCAGCTGCCGACTGGTTCTTATTCCGATCAATGAAGTGTTTACATCATGTTTCAACAGATGCTAAAAAATCAATGATAAAAAAAATTTATGTTTCATTGATTGGCAAGCAGTATTAGTAGACATGAATTGTCCACCAGATTGTTTCTCGCATGTCTAACAGGTATTAAATTAATTTCGTTGCCAAAGGTTGTGACAGCCGATTAGTTATAACTTCTGCAGCCTCGACTCAATCCCAACGGCTAGCCTATCAAGTGACCTGCTCTAGTGCCATATCTGGCGGATGGATTTTGGTGCTTGATGCAAATACTGGCGACATTATTGAAAAAATATCTACCATGCAGACTGCAATGCCACATTGATAGACGCGCTGTTCGTGGCAGGTATAACCTGTTCTGATTAATTAAACCATTACCCGCAGATTGGGTTTGGATTCGCGGTATAATTATCAATTATTTTTTCACCTCCTGATTAATCATGACCACAGTAAATTCCGATAAACTTTCCAGTGCCCGTTTTGCAGAAGCAACCGATGCTTTTGTTGAAGTGTTTACCGCTTCTGTTGATTTTGATAAACGCATGGCTGAACAAGACATTCAAGGTTCCATTGCTCATGCCACCATGCTGTGCAAAATTGGCATTTTAACCGATAGAGAATTGGCTGATATTATTAGCGGGTTAGACCAGATTCGTGCAGAAATCAGCGATGGCAGTTTTTCCTGGTCAATCAAGCAGGAAGATGTGCACATGAATATTGAAGCGCGCTTGACTGATTTAATTGGTATTGCGGGCAAGAAACTACATACTGGCCGCTCAAGAAATGATCAGGTGGCTACCGATATTCGCTTGTATTTGCGTAGTGAAATTAGTGTGATCAGCACTCAATTGCACCGATTACAAACGGCCATTATAAATCTGGCTGAGCTGAATGCTGACACCATTATGCCGGGCTTTACGCATTTACAAGTGGCGCAACCGGTTACCTTTGGGCATCATTTGATGGCATGGTTTGAAATGCTTGCTCGCGATCAGGAGCGGCTTAACGATTGCTGCAAACGCATTAATGTTATGCCTTTGGGCGCTGCGGCTTTAGCGGGTACCAGCTACCCGATCGACCGTTATATGACGGCGGAATTATTAGGTTTTAGCAGGCCTTCTGCCAATTCACTGGATTCGGTCAGTGATCGCGATTTTGCCATTGAATTTGCCGCCGCTGCCAGTTTAATCATGATGCACTTATCGCGGTTTTCTGAAGAACTAATCTTATGGTCCAGTGCGCAATTTGATTTTATTGAACTGCCGGATGCTTTCTGCACCGGTTCTTCCATTATGCCGCAAAAGAAAAATCCCGATGTGCCGGAGTTAGTGCGCGGTAAATCCGGTCGGGTTACCGGCCATTTGGTATCGTTGTTGATGTTGATGAAAAGCCAGCCACTGGCCTACAACAAAGACAATCAGGAAGATAAAGAGCCCTTGTTTGATACCGTTGATACCTTAATCAACTGCCTGCGCGCTTTTGCCGATATGGTTCCGCATATTAGTCCTAAAAAAGCCAATATGTATAATTCAGCCAAGCGCGGTTTTGCTACCGCTACCGATTTAGCCGATTATTTAGTGCGCAAGGGCATGGCTTTCCGGGATGCGCATGAGGTAGTTGGTTTAGCGGTGCGGTTGGGTGTTACCAGCCAACGGGATTTGTCTGAATTATCTTTAACTGAATTACAGGCGTTCTCAGCGTTAATAACTGAAGAGGTTTTTGCGGTGTTGTCACTGGAAGGTTCTGTGGCGGCTCGTGATCACATCGGTGGCACTTCCCCTGCTAGAGTAAGGGCTGCGATTGAGCTGGCCAGGCAAAACATAGCGCACCAGTAGGGATCTTTAAGCATTTGTATTCCGTGTTATACTTCAAAAGGATCGATTTTTACACGGAATACGGCAGTTTTGGCAACAAATTTCCCCACTATCAAATTAGGTTCTCCAGGCGAAGAGATTAGCATTCGGGATCTTCATGAAGTGCAGCTGCGCTTTAAGAAATTGCATCAGCAGAAAGCGCAGCAAGTTTATAATTTTTTAGAACCAAAACAACGAATTGTTTTAGAAAGCTTACCGCTGCTTTTTCACTGTAATGTTCCGTTGTTGCCTGGATTTATTTCTACGTTAACACCGTCCGGTATATTAGGCTATACGCCATCCACTGCGGCACTTAAGGCGGTCAGAAAATTTTCTAAAAACTTTCAGTTACCTCAAAAAAATAATCAGGACTATCCAATTACTGGCTTATTTTTAATGGGCAGTGTTGGAAGTATCGCTTTTTCTAAATCGAGTGATATTGATATTTGGTTATGTCATGACAGTGCTTTAGGATTGGAAGAGCTGACCGAGCTGCAAAAAAAAGCGACTGCCATTGAAGTTTGGGCTGACAGCCTGGATTTGGAAGTGCATTTCTTTTTAATGGATAGTGATAAATTTTTACGCGGCGAGGATTCACCCTTATCCACAGAAAGCAGCGGCAAAACTCAACATTACTTGCTGTTAGAAGAGTTTTACCGCACTGCTATTTATGTTGCCGGCCAAAGTCCTGCTTGGTGGCTGGTTCCGCCGCATGAAGAAAAAAACTACCCGGCTTATATAAATCATCTGCAACATAATCGCTTTGTGCCTGAGCGTGAGTTAATTGATTTTGGCGGTTTTAATAATGTGCCAGCGGAAGAGTTTATTAGCGCCACCCTTTGGCATTTGTACAAATCGTTGCATTCGCCGCATAAATCCTTCTTAAAACTTTTATTAATGGAATGTTACGCAAGCGAGTACCCTGACACGCAATGGTTATGTCAGGATATAAAGCGCGCTATTTACAATGGCGATTTTGCTAACACGGATCTTGATCCGTATCTGTTGATTTACAAAAAAGTTGAGGCTTATTTATTAAAAAACCAAAGCAGCCATCGTTTGGAATTAGTCAGGGAATGCTTTTATTTAAAGGTGATGGGGACCACCAGTGGCGCAATTGATAAGCAGATAAAATTGGCCAGGGAGCAAGCCATGGCTAATTTGGCCAGGATATGGCGCTGGCCTCCGTCAACCCTGCAAAATCTGAAAAAAAACCAGTTTTGGGATATAAAAAAGGCAACGCAAGAGCACGCCGTTATCTTGAAGCAACTAACGCACTGTTATCAAATGATTATGCGTTTTGCTAATGAGCATGTGCAGCAAAATCGCCCAAATAACGATGATTTAAAACTAATAGGCCGCAAATTACATGCTTTTTTGGAAAAAAAGCCGGGCAAGATTGAAATTATCACCACTCGCTCCACCATTCAGGCCAAGGAAGCCGAGCTATCCATAGTTGAGATGAATGCGAGTTGGGGCTTGTACTTAAAGAATGTGCAAATACACAATGCGGACCAGCATGAGCCGATCCACCAATGCCGCACTTTAATTGAAATCCTGGGCTGGCTGGTCATCAATGGTCTATTCCATAAGCAGCTGCAAGTACACTTTTCGGCTGAAAGTTGCCAGTTGGATAAGTTTGAACTCCAAACCATCATTTCGGGATTGCACCATTTTTTTGACAAAAATCTCATACAGGAAGATGCCTTAAGCACCTTCCAAACTCCACGTGCTTTACTTCAGTCGTTGTTGATCGTTAATATGGGTAATTCGCCTAATTCTCGTGATGGTGGCACATTAATACTCAGTGAGCGCTCTGATGTGCTGAGTTATGGCATGGATCGGCTGTGTTTGATTGAAAGTATAGATTGCGTGTCACTATCCAGTTGGGGTGAAATTACTACCTCCCAATTTCAAGGCATTGAGGGTTTTTTTACCTGTTTGACTTATCTGATCAACAATACGCAAAAGCCTTTGTCACCGGATAATTGGAGCATTTTTTGCCAAACGCCAGTGCGGGCTAAAAGCATTAACTTACGTATACAATCGGTTTTAAAATCGTTGATTAAGCTGTTTTCAACGGAGCAAGTTCACCAGGAGCCGCGTTATTATTTAGCGGGTGGAAATGAGTTTTTTGTGTTTCAAAAGTATAATCAAGTGCTTGGCTACCGGAGTTTATTCTCTGAAAATCAAATCCTGGCGGATTTGGGTAGTCCTCAGCGACAATTTGGCAGGGTGAATTTTGATGTTGGCGTGCTGGAAAATACGCCGATTCCATTAATTTACAGTTTTAATAAAGCGCAAATTATTCAATTATTTTATGCTGAAAATAAAGGTGATGTAACGATTTACATTATTGATGAGCGGGGGGCCTTATACGTCCAATGTCATCATCAAGCTAATACCATGCAGTTGCTTAATCATTACACGGCTTTTTTGGAAGCCATTTTAATACGTAATTTATATGAAACCCTGTTGACCCTGGAATATTATGAAATCCAAAAAAGTCGCTCCGGCGTTTTATCCTGTAATTCATTGCATCTAAAAATCTTCCCGATTATCCCCAAGCTAACCTTACGTATTACAGGAGAAACCCAGCAAGGCGTCACTTCGTACACTGCATTTTGTAACGAACAAGAGTTTTCATCATTGCATTACGGCAATCATGTTTTCAATGCTGTTTATCAATATATTTTGCAGTTTAGACAGAGTAAACAAGATTATCCTATCTATATCAGTGATATAGATTTACCGATCGAAGCATTTCATTTAGTGCATAGAGAGCAATTGCAAACTATTCATTATTTAAATTACAAACAGAAAATTGAGGCCAAGCTGAATTCCTAATAAGTATTTACCTGAAGCAATGTTGCCCAATTTAGAAAATAAATTACCTTATGATGGTGAACTAACTGTTTATAAACAGTTTTATGACAATATCGAAGCGGATAGACTGTTGGTCTGTCTAACTGAACAGTTGGCTTGGCAGGAAGAGCGACTATTTATTTTTGGACGTTGGTGCAAGATACCGCGCCTGATGTGTTGGTATGGTGATGCCGAGGCAGTTTATAAATATTCCGGCGTGTTGCATCAGCCGTTAGCGTGGCTACCGGAATTGCAGGCAATTAGAATGCAAATGCAGCAGGTTTGTCAGTGCTCATTTAATAGTGTTTTAGGTAATTTATATCGTGATGGTCAGGATTCTATGGGCTGTCATGCTGATAATGAGCCCGAATTGGGTAACAATCCTGTGATTGCATCCTTAAGTTTTGGAGCTGAGCGGTTGTTTAGATTACAGCACAACCAAAGCAAACAAAAAATTGATGTTTTATTAGAACATGGTGATTTGTTAGTGATGTCCGGCACCATACAACACCATTGGAAACATGCCTTGCCAAAAACCAAGAAAATCAAAATGCCACGGGTAAATTTGACTTTTCGGCAGATTAACCTCATTTAATCAGCTATCAGTGCTTAGTTACTCAACCCATAGTGCAGAGTCAGGTAGGTTTAACTGACTAAAAATCTGTAAAATTGACAAAATGTTCTTTGCGGTAATCAAACGATTTACGTTATTATTCAACCGCGCCCTTATTTTTCCTGTTTATTTTGTTGATGGATGTTTTAACGCTAGGGCCCGCGATACCATCAGTGAACTAACAGCTCAATCAGCAACAATATTGCACGATAAGCTTGCTATTTTCTTGCCGCATACTAATTCACTTTTGGATTTTCTTTAGGAGTATATATGACCACAATTCATCTTATCGGCGGCGAAAAAGGCGGAGTAGGTAAATCCGTTGTCGCACGGTTGATGGCACAATACATGATTGACCATGACATGCCATTTATTGGCTTTGATACCGATCGGTCACATGGTTCATTATTGCGTTTTTACGCTGACTACGCATCACCCACAATTATCGATGATTATCAAAGTCTGGATACCATCATCGAAACGGCTACCGAGCGTCCCAATCGGCGCATTTTGGTTGATTTAGCCGCGCAAACCCATTTTCCACTGGCTCAGTGGATTGATGAATCCGGCGTACTGGAACTGGCTGCGGAATTAGGTATAACACTGTGTTATTGGAACGTGATGGATTCTGGAAAGGATTGTGTGGACTTGCTTAGCAAGCTGCTGGATCAATTTGGCTCCAAACTCAACTATGTGTTGGTACAAAACCAACTACGAGATGATAATTTCAATATCCTGGAATACTCAGGCGTTAAGGACAGGGCGTTAGATTTAAATGCCAGGGTAATGACTTTAAAACGCCTGCATGCGCCAGTAATGACCAAAATTGATAGTCATAGTTACAGCTTTTGGGCGGCCAAAAATAAAGATGCTGATAGCCTGAACGGACTGGGATTGCTGGAACGGCAGCGTGTAAAAATCTGGTTAAACCATGCTTACAAGGAGATTGAATCTATCGGTGTATAAGCGCTTTTAAATTATCGCAACGTTTAAATTCTTTAGTGCCACTGGGTTAATTGTTTAACCCAGTACAAACACCTACTTAATTCAAAGCAGCAAGACTTTTAAAAAGGATGTGTCCGAATGAAATTGAGAGTTAGTTGCAATCTCCGTTTCCGAATAATTGAAGCGACTGCTTTAAATTTAATGTTGAGACCTTTTAGAGGGATTCAACAATTTATCAACCGCGAAGTTTTTACCATAAAGCCAACTATAGCCATGATTGAAAGCGCCGATAGCTTTGGCAATTCTTTTCAACGCTTGGTTGCGCCCACGGGCGATTTGTTGATTTATACCTCAGCCGAAGTCATTGTCGCTGATCATGCGGAAACTGCCCCGGGTGCTGAATTTATTGAGATACAATATTTACCCAACGAAGTGTTGCCGTTTTTGTTACCTAGCCGTTATTGTGAATCTGACCGCTTTGGTGGTTTAGCCAGTGATATTGTCTTTGATGCCATGCCTGGCTATGATCAAGTTAGTCGAATTAATGACTGGGTAAAAGAGAACGTGCAATTTTTGCCGGGATCCAGCGATATTCCAGTATCGGCCATAGAGGTGCAGCAGCGTGGCTATGGTGTCTGCCGAGATCTTGCGCAATTAGCCATTGCGCTGTGCAGAAGCATCAGCATACCTGCGCGCTTGGTGGTAGGTTATCTGCAAAACCTGGAGCCTATGGACTTGCACGCCTGGTTTGAAGTTTATGTTGGCAATCATTGGTATACCTTTGATCCCACTCAAAACCACTTGCGCGGTGGTAGAGTTATTGTTGCCTTTGGACGAGATGCCGCCGATGTTTCCATCTTTCACCAATTCGGCTCCGGCTGCTTATTAAACAGCATGGATGTGCGCGTTGATTGGCTGGATAATTCAATTTCCTTTAGGTGAAAATTGTCCTGATTTGTGCGAATTTGTTACAGAACCGGGTTAGGCTGAGGTAACAAAGCCCAACGCTTCCGAATGAAAGTTGGCCGGGCTTCACCCTGCTTAACCCAACCTTGGGCTAAGTGGGTATTAGAATGGTTTGTTATTATTTAATGGCCTTAAAACCAATATCTGTCCGGTAATAGCAATCATCCCACGTGATGTTGGCCAGCAATTTGTACGCGTTGGTTTGAGCTGCTTTAATATCATCACCTAGGGCGCAAACGCACAATACGCGCCCGCCAGCTGTCACTATATCATTGCCAGCTTGCAGAGTGCCGGCATGAAATACTTTGCTGTCTGGCAGAGCTTGATTCGGCAAGCCGGAAATCACGGCACCTTTTTGATAAGCATCAGGATAACCACCAGCTGCCATAACCACGCCTAGTGCTGGCCGATCATCCCAAGTACTGGTGACTTTATCCAGATTGCCAGCTAGTGCGGCCTCGCACAGTTCAACCAAATCGCTTTTTAAACGCATCATGATCGGTTGAGTTTCAGGATCACCAAACCGGCAGTTATACTCCAACACTTTAATGCCGCCATCAGGGCTGATCATTAAACCGGCATATAAGAAGCCGGTGTACGGCAAACCATCTTTTGCCATACCCGCTAAGGTAGGTTCAATCACTTCACGCAGCACGCGTTGATGAATATCCGGTGTTACCACGGGTGCTGGGGAATAAGCGCCCATGCCGCCAGTGTTTGGACCTAAGTCGCCATTATCACGCGCTTTGTGGTCTTGCGAGGTTGCCATGGCCAAAGCGTGTTTGCCATCGGCCATCACGATAAAACTGGCTTCTTCGCCGGTTAAAAATTCTTCGATAACGACGCGATTGCCCGCTTCACCAAACACATTGCCAGAGAGCATGTCTTGCACTGCCGCGATGGCTTCTGCTTCGGTTTGGGCAACAATAACGCCTTTGCCCGCAGCTAAGCCATCGGCTTTAACTACAATGGGGGCGCCTTGTTGCTTTATGTAAGCAATGGCCAGGTTTTGATCGGTAAAGCTTTGGTACGCCGCCGTGGGGATTTTGTGGCGCACCATAAAGTCTTTACAAAACGATTTGGAGCCCTCCAGTTGGGCAGCTTTAGCCACTGGACCGAAGCATTTCAACCCGGCGGCTTGAAAACTGTCGACTATGCCTAATACCAATGGTACTTCTGGGCCAATGATAGTTAGGTCAATCGCATTTTGTTGGGCAAAATCAAGCAAGCCTGCGATGTCGTCAACGGCAAGCGCGACGTTTTGTGTATTAGGCTCTTGCGCCGAGCCTGGATTTCCTGGGGCAACATAGACTTGGTTTACTTTAGGTGACTGAGTTACTTTCCACGCCAGGGCGTGTTCTCTACCACCACTACCTACAATTAGAACTTTCATGTGCTGTCTCTGAGCTGCTAGAAATTTAGGCTGTAAAGCCTAACTAAAATTAATGTAATTATTCAGAGTATCGCAAAAATACTTCTCCAGAAGGAGAGGATTGGGTGAGGAGATACAAAACGAATTTTGATTCCTTCACCCTAAACTTCACTGGCAAGAAGAACTGGAGAAGTCGCTGAATAGTTACAAATTAATGCCTAAAATGGCGCATTCCGGTAAAGACCATGGCAATATTATGCTCATCCGCTGCGGCGATGACTTCCTCATCACGAACCGAACCGCCAGGCTGGATAATGACCGTAATGCCAGCTTCGGCAGCGGCATCGATGCCGTCTCTGAAGGGGAAAAAAGCATCTGAAGCCATTGCAGAACCAGGTACTGTCAAGCCTGCATCGGTTGCTTTGATGCCTGCGATTTTGGCTGAGTAAACCCGACTCATTTGGCCTGCGCCAACGCCGATGGTTTGACCATTTTTGCAATAAACGATGGCGTTGGATTTAACAAACTTAGCCACTTTCCAGGCAAACAACGCATCGGCCAGCTCTTGCTCGGTGGGCGCGCGTTTGCTGACTATTTTTAAGTCTGCCGCAGTTATGGTGCCATTGTCTTTTTCTTGCACCAACAATCCATCGGCAACGCGTTTGTAATCAAAGCCCGGGCTGACGTTGCTAGACCACTCGCCACAAGCTAATACTCTGACATTTTGTTTTGCGGCTAAAACAGTTAGCGCTTTTTTGCTGATGGTTGGCGCAATAATAACCTCAACAAATTGTCGGCCAGTGATAGCGCTGGCGGTTGCTTCATCTAACTCACGGTTAAAAGCAATAATGCCGCCAAAAGCCGAGGTTGGATCGGTAGCATAAGCCAGATCATAGGCCTGCAAAATATTTTCCGCTTGGGCTACACCACAAGGGTTAGCGTGCTTAACGATAACGCAGGTGGGTTTGTCCTGGAATGATTTAACACATTCCAATGCAGCATCGGCATCAGCAATGTTGTTATAGGATAATTCCTTGCCTTGTAATTGCTGAGCCGCCGCTATAGTGCCGGAAGCAGGTGATTTTTCCCGATAAAATGCGGCATTTTGATGGGGATTTTCGCCATAACGCATAGTTTGGCTGCGATAAAATTGCAGGTTAAGCGTTTCAGGAAAACTCTCTTTATTAAGATTGCTCAAATAACTGGCAATCGCGGTATCGTAGCGAGCCGTATGCTCAAAACTTTTTAGTGCAAGGTTAAAGCGAGTTTGCTGGCTTAGGCAGTTTTGGGCCGTAGCGAGTTCGTGGATGATGACAGCATAATCGGCCGGGTCAACAACCACTGAAACATCGGCGTGATTTTTTGCGGCCGCGCGAATCATGGTCGGGCCGCCAATGTCTATGTTTTCAACGGCAGTTTCAAAATCACAGTCCGGTTTGGCAATGGTTTGTTCGAAAGGATATAGATTAACTACGACCATATCGATCGCTTGAATATCATTTTCCGCCATTACGATATCATCAATACCGCGCCGACCTAAAATGCCCCCATGCACTTTGGGATGTAATGTTTTGACCCGGCCATCCATCATTTCTGGAAAGCCGGTGTAATTGGAAACTTCCATCACTGAGATGTTGTTTTCAGCCAGTGTTTTAGCTGTGCCACCGGTTGATAATATTTCTATGCCTAGTTGTTGAAGTGAGCGACAAAATTCGACTATACCGGTTTTATCGGACACGCTAACTAAAGCGCGGGTAACTTTTTTGTTCATGAAAACCTTTGATTTAAAACGGAGAAATGGAAAGTTTGTGACTTTTTAAGATAAACCGTACTGATCCAGTTTTTTTCTAAGTGTACTGCGACTCAAACCTAGCGCTTTAGCCGCCTTGGATTGGTTGTGTCCAGAATGTTCCAGCGCTGCTTTAAGCAATGGTTTTTCCACTTCGCTGATTACCATGGCATGCAAGCCAACCACATCATGGCCATTTAACTGATTGAAATATTGCTCTACCGTTTGTTTTACATAGGCGGACAAAGGAACGGAAGCTTTTTTTCTGCGATCGACACCGCGTCTTTCAAATTCAATCGGATGCTCGGAGTAAACTCCTCTTCGGTTAGCGTCCGTATCTCGGCGATCGATATTAATGATGGCAATGTCAAGTTTACTTGCTTCCATATTATGCAGATTTATCGGTAGTTAGAAGTGAAAAGGCCGAGTTGGTTAAGGCAATTTGTTCAGTTGGATTATTTGCCTGATTAATACCAAGCATGATTTTGGTATCAACGAGTCCGATATTTTTGAAATACCAGCCTATGTGCTTTCTTGCTATTCTAACACCGCTGAGGTTGCCGTAGAAGCTGTATAATTCATGCAAATGATTAATTAAGGTACTTTCTACGTTTGAAATATCAGGTTTTTCAAGCAGTTCGTTGTGATTAATAAAGTGATTTATCTGCTTAAATAACCAAGGGTTTCCTTGTGCCGCCCGGCCAATCATAATGGCATCCGCGCCAGTGTAATTTAGGACATGTCGAGCTTTTTCGGGTGAGCTAATATCACCATTGGCAATTATCGGTATTTTGACTGCTTGTTTGACGGCTTTGATCGTATCGTATTCTGCGTGGCCGGTAAATTTACAGGCTCGGGTACGTCCGTGTATGGTTAGCGCCGAGATGCCTGCTTGCTCAGCAATTTTGGCAATGGTTAAAGCATTTCGGCTGCTGGTATCCCAACCTGTTCTAATTTTTAATGTGACGGGTATGTCAACGGACTTTACTACTGCATCCAGGATTTGAGCGACTAAGGATTCGTCTCTTAATAAGGCAGAACCAGCCGCAACCGAGCAGACTTTTTTGGCCGGACACCCCATATTAATATCAATAATCTGCGCACCTTGCGCTGCGTTATATTTAGCGGCTTCTGCCAGATGCACAGGATTGGTGCCTAAAATCTGGATAGACCGAATACCTGAATCGCGCGCGTGTTGCGTTTTTTGTAGTGTACGCTTGTGGTTGCGTAGAGCAGGATTTGAGGCAACCATTTCCGATACCGTCATGGCTGCGCCAAATTCCGAACACAAGTTTCTAAACGGCCGATCGCTGATGCCAGCCATAGGCGCAAGTATTAATTTATTGGCAAGTGTATACGGGCCTATTTGCATTGGGGAGCAGTCGTCTATTTATCTTTAGTGTCTGCGGCTTCGTTAAAGATAGGGTTGTCTCTGTCTTCCGGGTCTAGTTTGGCATTGTCTTCAGGGTAAATATGCCAGAAAGACTGGTCAATGCTGCCGTTTTTATAGCCTTCTTTTTTGTCATGACCAAACGGACACCACCAGTTTTCAACTATTTTTACCAAATAGGCGTGCCATTCAAACAAGGCGACACTAACGGGGCAATACCAGGTGCAATTTAGAATCCAGAATAATTTTGATTGCGAAAGACTGGCTTTAAAAGAGGCATCCATTGTGATCTGGGTTTTTAAGGTGTAGCGATGGCTGGAGCGCTCAGGTAAAAAGTCCTGGAATTTTTTAATATTTTTGCCACCAATCATGAGTAAATGATAGTAAGTCAGATAGGCGCTTAAAAAGCAAAATGGCAGCGTTAAAATGGGTAAGTAAACAAATACCATTCCGATTCCCCGTTGTAATACCGGAACCTGTTTATGATTTTTACCAATTTCTGCACGGCCGGTGCAGTTTTCACAAGCTTTCATTTATTATCCTCATTTTTATTGGTTGATTGTTTTGTGATGATTAGGTCTTCGTTTAGCAGTTGAAAAATGCTTTGGCAGCCAGCGCAGCAAAATTCTTTTTTGCCTTCTTTAGTTTCTAAAGAGAAGCCTTTTATTTCAACTGGTTGGCCACAGAGATCGCATTTTTTTTGTTTATTATTGGTGCTCAAAAAATAACCTCACATTTTACAAGCTTGAGCTGACAGAGCAAAAAAATGTTTTTAAGTACTCGGTTTCTGGGGCTGATGGATCAACAGGATGATCATAACCCTGTCCGCCAGTTGCGAATATCGTCAGATGTCGGTCAATATGTCGACCAGAAGAGCGCAATATTTCATGCAGGTTTTCTTTGCTCAGATGATGTGAGCAGGATGCTGAAATCAAAATACCATTTTTTGCTAACACTTGTAATGCCAATTGGTTAAGTCGTTTGTAGGCCTCGTAACCTTGTTTGAAGTCTTTTTTGCGTTTTATTAGCGCAGGCGGGTCCAATACAATGATGTCAAATAATTGGTTATTATCTCTGGCTTGTTTTAAAAACTCAAAAACATCGCTGCGAACAAATTGCATCTGATCCGTGACGCCATTAAGCTGGGCGTTTTCTCTAGCCAATGTTAATGCGCCATCAGAGGCATCTACGCATGTAACCGCGGCTGCTCCTGCAATAGCAGCGGGAATGCCCCAGGCGCCAGTATAGGAAAATAAGTCCAACACATGCTGGTTTTTTGCGAACCCGGCCAGTTGTGCCCGGCTGTTGCGGTGGTCATAAAACCAACCGGTTTTTTGACCACCCAGGATGTCAATTTTAAATTTTGCGCCGTTTTCTTCAATAATTAATGGGTCTGGCAATGTGCCATAGATAACTTCGGAAATTTGTTCCAATCCTTCCAGTTGTCGTTGGCTATTGTCATTTTTTAACACGATGGCTTCAGGGTTAAGCAATTCAATTAACGCATCCAACAAGAATTGTTTGCGCAGTTCCATACCCGCAGTGGTGATTTGCACAGATAAAACGGGGCCAAATCGGTCAATCACAATGCCAGGTAAGCCATCGCTTTCGCCAAATATTAACCGGTAGTAGGGTTTGGGATAGAGTTTGTCTCGTAAGATTAATGCGGTTGTAATGCGTTCTTTAAAGAAATTACTGCCAACTTTCAGGTTGGTTTTTCTGGATAATAAACGGGCGGCAATCAGTGTTTGGGGGTTGAAGTAGGCAGTGCCCAGTGGTTTGCCGTCCGCGCCCGTTACTTGCACTAAGTCTCCGGTACTGAGTTGCTCCAGAGGTGAGCGTTGGGTGTCAATTTCATTGCTGAAAACCCAGCTATGTCCTTTACGTAGACGTTTGTCTTCGTTTTTTTTTAAATAAAGCTCTGGGTAGGCCATGTTAGTATGTAAGGTCAAAGTTGTAGCCGCCAATTTCATTTTTTGTGGCGGCAATTTGTAAACTGATTTCCACTGTTGCTTTAGCAGCAATGATCGGGCCGGTATCCGGTTTTAAATATTCTTTAGGCTGAAAAATGCGTTGTGCGAAGGCGTTGCCAGCAAAATCCAACAAGGTTAATTTGAGTTTAGGGTAGGTCTGGGCAAATGCCGCTTGATTGCTGATAGCTGTTTTGAAATTAATGTGACTGTTTGCAAGTGGGGTTAGCTGACCTTGTAAAACCAGAAACTCTTGCAAATTACGGTATGTTGGCAGTTGGCAAGATAAGGTCTTGCAAATTCTTTCTAACCAAGCTCGGCTGCCAGGGCTAGTTAGCAGCTTGTCGGTATTAAAATAGGCTAGTTGGCCAGCTAAAAGTAATGCACTGATTGCGATGCCTGAGCCGTACCATTTTGGTTTGTTCTGGGTTGTTGATGGTTGTTCCCAGGCCAGTGGTTGGTGGATTGATTCGGGTTCAAATTCAATTTCCGGTTTACTATCAACTGTATCAGTTGTGGTCTCCGAGCTGTGTTCAATGTGTTCAGGAACTTCGGTAGCCTCTCGCAGGTATTCAAGGGCATCAAACATGCTTAGACATTTTTCACAACGCATCATACCTCGATAGCTACGTAGCTGTACGAGGTTAATGGGTTGAATGTGCTTACATTTAGCACAGTTGGTGAGCATGGTCATTACGCTTTACGCCCATCTAGTCTGATCCAGTCTTCCTTTTGTACGGGCTGGTTTAGATTTACAAATGGCTGATAAGCATCGATTACGGATTGCGCCTGTTCCGCTAAAATGCCGGACAGAACCAGATTGCCGCCATCAGCAACCAAACTGGAAATTTTTTGGGACATGTCAATTAAAGGCTTGGCTAATATGTTTGCCAAAACGATGTCTGCCGGAAAAGCTGTAAATTCGTCGGGCAAGTAACAAGTAATTTTATCTTGTACGTTATTTTTAAGGGCATTGTCATGTGTTGCCGTAATGGCCTGCGGGTCGATGTCTATGGCATGGGCTTCTTTTGCGCCCAATAAAACTGCGGCTACTGCCAAAATACCTGAGCCACAGCCGTAATCAATAACTACTTTTCCAGTTAAGTCATGGCTGGCCAACCATTCCAGGCAAAGTGCAGTTGTTGGGTGTGTGCCTGTGCCAAATGCCAAACCGGGATCTAGCGTTAGGCAAACCGTTCCTGGTTCATTTTGTTCCTGGTCAGTGGGGCAAACCCATAATTTATCAGCAAATTTCATGGGATGATAAAATTCCATCCACGCGCGTTCCCATTCCTGATCTTCAACTGCTTCGACTACCCAGGCCGTTAAATTGGCAGATTTAAATTGTTGCAAGGTAGTCGCTTTGATTAAGTCGGTATCTGCATCCAATTCAAACAGGGCTATAACTTGGGTGTGGCTCCAGATTTTGGTTTCACCTATGCCTGGTTCATAAACCGGCTCGTCTTCTGCATCCATATACGTCACAGAAACGGCGCCCAAATCGCTAAAATAATCAGCAAGCTTTGGTGCAGTTAGTTCATTAGTAGTTACGGAGATTTGATGCCAAGTCATTGCAGGGTGGAGTAGGTAAAGTAGAGTGGAGTGGCGTGAAAAATTTTCACGCCACTAATGGGCTTCAAGACATGCCCAGCTTTTTTTCTAAATAGTGGATATTTTGGCTACCTTCAATAAAGGCGCTATCGTTCATGATGTCATGTTGCAATGGAATATTGGTTTTGATGCCATCAATAATAATCTCACTGAGTGCGGTATTCATACGGGCAATTGCGCTTTGACGGCTTTCACCGTGTGCGATCAATTTACCTATCATTGAATCGTAGTAAGGTGGGACTTTATAACCATTATATATGTGGGTTTCACAACGTATGCCGGGGCCGCCGGGCATATGAAACTGGTCGATAGTGCCAGGGCATGGCATAAAGGTTTTAGGATCTTCGGCATTGAGTCGGCATTCAATGGCGTGGCCGGTAAACTTTACTTGATCTTGCGTAATCGATAACACTTCGCCAGAGGCAATGCGTAACTGCTCTTTAACAATGTCAAAGCCAGTGATCATTTCGGTAACTGGATGTTCTACCTGAACGCGGGTATTCATCTCGATAAAATAAAATTCACCTTTTTCATATAAAAACTCAAAGGTACCTGCGCCCAAATAGCCAATATCAACACAAGCTTTAGCGCAACGTTCGCCAATTTGTTTGCGTTGTGCTTCAGTAATGCCAGGAGCTGGCGCTTCTTCCACGACTTTTTGATGGCGGCGCTGCATAGAACAGTCCCGCTCACCTAAATGGATTGCATTTCCGTGCGAGTCTGCCATAACCTGGAATTCAATGTGGCGAGGATCTTCAAGAAACTTTTCCATATAAACGGTTGGATTGCCAAACGCACTGCCTGCTTCCGCTTTGGTCATGGCTATGGCATTGACCAATGCTGCTTCAGTGTGCACAGTCCGCATACCTCTACCGCCGCCACCGCCCGCCGCTTTTATAATGACCGGGTAGCCAATTTCTCTGGCAAGCTTAATATTTTTCTTATCATCCTCGCCAAGTGGGTTGCCATTGCCAGGAACGCAGGGTATTCCCGCGGCCTGCATAGCTTTTTTGGCTGATATTTTATCGCCCATCATGCGGATGGTTTCAGCCCTTGGGCCAATAAATACAAAGCCGCTCTGCATGACTTTTTCAGAAAAGTCCGCATTTTCAGACAAAAAACCGTAACCAGGATGAATAGCTTCTGCGTCGGTCACTTCTGCAGCGCTAATTATGGCAGGTATGTTTAAATAACTATCTGCGGATGCAGCAGGGCCTATGCAGACAGATTCATCTGCAAGTCGAACGTGCTTTAAATCACGGTCAGCTTCTGAGTGAACAGCAACAACTTTAACGCCCAATTCTCGACATGCACGCAAGATGCGCAATGCAATTTCGCCTCGATTTGCGATAACAATTTTGTCAAACATGAAAATTCCCTACTATTCAAATTATTCAATAATGAACAATGGTTGACCATATTCAACAGGTTCAGCGTTTTCAACCAAAATTTTGGTTACTACGCCACTCTTGTCAGACTCAATTTGATTAAGAATCTTCATTGCTTCAATGATGCACAGCGTGTCCCCAACCTGAACCGATTGACCAACTTCAACAAATGATTTTGATCCTGGTGAGGCGGAGCGGTAAAAAGAACCAACCATTGGAGACTTAACAACATGCCCAGAGCTTTTTTCTTCACTGGGAGCGCTTGCAACAGCATTCGCAGGTGCTGTTGGGCTGCTAATTGCCGCAGGTGCTTGAATGTAAGCAGTCGGCGCAGGCGAAGATGAGTATCGATTAATACGAATTGATTCTTCTCCTTCTTTAATTTCGAGTTCGGCAATGTCGGATTCTTCGATGATTTCGATAAGTTTTTTTATTTTTCTAATATCCATGGTTATTGTCTCTCGGCTAAAATCTGGTGGGCGGCCTGTAAGGCCAATTCATACCCAATTGCTCCGAATCCACAGATAACGCCAGAGGCAATATCTGAGAAATAGGAATGTTTTCTAAATGGTTCTCGGGAATAAACGTTTGATAAATGAACTTCAATAAATGGGATTTTGGTTGCAAGTAATGCATCCCTAATAGCAACACTGGTATGCGTAAAAGCAGCAGGATTAATAATTATAAAATCAGTGCCAGTTGAAAAAGCATTGTGTATTAAGTTAATTATTTCATGCTCGGCATTGCTTTGGTGAAATCCGATTTTATGATTTAGCTGTAACGCTAAATGTTCAATACTCTGCTGAATAGAAGCGAGGGTTTTGTTGCCATAAAGTCCAGGTTCGCGAACACCCAATAAGTTTAAATTAGGGCCATTTAAAACGGTTATATTCGCCATTGGTACTTGATTTCGCTGGGTATGTCAAAACAAGCCGCAATTTTACCGTGTTGTAAGGTTTTGTCCAGATTTTAATCCGTGCTGCATGGTAAATGCGAAAGCCTAGCGACTTAAAATAAGTATTGCTAGGCAATTTGCTTTCCGACTGCCGTTACAGATAAAAAACAAGCATAACGACTATTGAAATTAAATAGACGGTGAGCCAATCAAGCGCAATGAGAGAAACAGGAGATTGAGTATTGTAAGCGCACTTTAATATATCAGGCGGTAAAAAAGATTTGTCATTCCGGCGGGGCTGCCGGAATCCAGGCTACAAGGATGTAACAAAATACCAGTTGATCTTTTTGCGAAACACTCAGTGGCTTGTCAGGTTATAAGTTGTCAATACCAGTAATCCCGTCGATTGACCAGTTTTCAGGATCAGCTGAGCCTTCTTGGTTTTTTCCATTTTTATAAGAAATTCTGCAGGTATATTTTTGGGTTTGTGTTGGGGCGTTTTCCTTGGTGAATGAAAAATCAGAATTTATAAGATACTGGTAGCCGCCCAACGACCAAGAGTTGATTGGCTTGTCAGGAAATGTAGCTGTTGTATTGGTGGAAAGTTTGGTTTTAATGTAAGCGTTACATTGAGAAAAAGCCAAATTTGTAAAAGGAGTTGTTGTTGGAGCTGCGCTGCCTGTGTCTTCGGTGTCGACAAGAAAGAAGTCAGACTGTATGACTTTATAGACGAAAGGCATGATTGCTTCTTTCTGAAGCAAAATAAGGAAAACTAAGCCAAATATAAAAGTTAAGATTGGGTATTTTTTCATGAGTACACGTTAAATAATAGTTAGAATGAGTGTGCTTGGTAATTTTAACAATATAACAGAGATCAACGTGTTAGCAATTAAATATTGGTTGTGTGCTGAATAATTAGATAATCATTTTAAGAACGAAATGTTTTTGACTTGACAAGGTTTGACGAGCTGGTACACTGCGTTCTCATCAAATAGAGTTGATGCAGCGGTGGTGTTTTTTTAAACACCATTGTTGGGAAAAAGGACTTGTTATTAAAACTCCTGGCGTTATAGCTAGGGATTTATTAATTTTTTGGAGGTAGAAATGGCAGCTACAACTGAATCAGTGAAAGCTGATGCTGCGGAAGCACCGCTGTTAAATAAAAGAAACTTGGTTCTCGGATCTTTGCTATATATTATATTTTATGGCTGGGTTCGCTGGTATGAAGGTGTTTATGGCTGGTCTGCTGGACTTGACTCATTTGCACCAGAATTTGAAACATACTGGATGAACTTTCTTTATATCGAAATGGTACTTGAAGTTGTAACAGCTTCAATTCTGTGGGGATATATCTGGAAAACTCGTGATCGTAAAGTAATGTCAATTACTCCAAGAGAAGAGTTAAGAAGACATTTCACTCATTGGGTATGGTTAGTATGTTACGCTTGGGCTATTTATTATGGCGCTAGCTACTTTACTGAGCAAGATGGTACTTGGCATCAAACTATCGTTCGTGATACTGACTTTACTCCAAGTCACATCATCGAATTCTATTTGAGCTACCCAATCTACATCATTACTGGTTTTGCATCTTTCTTGTATGCAAAAACTAGACTGCCAACATATCAACAAGGTTTGTCCTTGCAATATATGGTGTCAGTAGTTGGTCCTTTCATGATTCTGCCTAACGTAGGTTTGAACGAATGGGGTCACACTTTCTGGTTTATGGAAGAGTTGTTTGTTGCTCCTTTA
>Ga0066448_1000107_pt1 | contig 39349 bp, 37 predicted proteins | sample LakWasMet70_HOW9_2_FD_59536 | JGI IMG/M metagenome (GOLD analysis project Ga0066448, IMG submission 59536) | Freshwater sediment methanotrophic microbial communities from Lake Washington under simulated oxygen tension - Sediment Metagenome 70_HOW9 | ecosystem: Environmental > Aquatic >...
TTGACCTAAAGCTAAACCAAAGCGCCGGTTTCTTGATTGATTATCGGTGCAAGTTAATATCAAATCCCCCAAGCCGGCCAGCCCCATAAATGTTTCCTGTTTACCGCCCAGCCGAATACCTAACTGAATAATTTCATTCAGGCCACGGGTAATTAACGCCGCCCGCGTGTTTGCGCCAAAACCAAGCCCATCGGCAATACCGGCAGCAATTGCTAGTACGTTTTTAACAGCCCCACCAACTTCAACCCCGATTAAATCAGAACTGGTGTAAGTACGAAAATTTCCGCCGTGTAAAATTCTGGCCAACTGGTCTGCAAAGTCGATATTTTTTGACGCGATAGTGATTGCCGTGGGCAAATTCATCGCCACCTCTCTGGCAAAAGTGGGTCCAGAAAGAATTGCAGCGGGAGTTTGCGGGCTAAAAATATCGGCAAGTACTTCATGTAACAAAGCGCCATCTTCCGGATTAAAGCCTTTTGTTGCCCAGGCAAGTTGAATATCCGCGGGTGATATTGGCTTCAGCTTTAGCAACGTTTGCTTAAAAGCATGGCTAGGCACAGCAATCAAAACCAGGTTACTGAATGCGGTAACTTCAGCTAAATCACTGGTGATTTCTATATTTTCTGGAAATGGTATATCAGGAAGATAACGCTTGTTTTGCCTGTCATTTTGCAGGGCCAGCTGATGATTTGGATCAAATGTCCATAACTTGGTTTGGCAACCATTTCTGGCGGCCAAAATAGCAAGCGCAGTCCCCCAGGAGCCTGCGCCAATAATACCTATTTTTTGTTGCATCAATTAATTGATAGTTTCTGTTCCAGCTGGCGCTTGTTCTTGCAACTGTTGCAAATGTTGGCCGTATAAGGCGTCAAAGTTAACTGGCGCAAGCAGCAATTGTGGAAAACCACCTTTAGTCACCAAGTCAGAAATAACTTCTCTGGCGTAAGGGAAAAGAATATTTGGGCAAAAACTACCCAACATTGGACCAAGCTCCTGGTCTGTAAACCCACCCAAGGCAAAGATACCCGCCTGAATAACTTCAACCAAATAAGCAGTGCTTTCTGCGCTTTTTACGGTGATAGTCACAGTTAAAGCGACTTCGTAAAGTGAACTTTCTAAGGCTGTGGCGTTTGTACTTAAATTAAAATCAACCGCTGGCTCCCATTTTTCAGTAAACACTTTTGGGGAGTTTGGCGTTTCAAAAGACATATCTTTTGTGTAAATTTTTTGGATAGAAAATTGTTTTTCTACAGCATTTGTATCTTCTGACATAATTTTTTTGAATGTAGTTTGAGGGTAGGTTGTTAAAATCTTAAGATAGCACTAATCTGATTATTTTTTTTGTTTGCCAGATGTTTTTACAGGAAGCTTATATTCATCTTCCCAAGCCTGCATGCCGCCAGTTATGACATTCACTTGTGTAAAGCCTGCCTTAGTCAAAATTTTTCCAGCAGAAAGTGACCGCGTTCCAGTTTGACAAACGATAAAAATTGGCAATGCTTTGCGGGCTTCATATTTGGATAATTGCTCTGGAAGCTTATTTAATGGCGTGTTAACTGCATTTTCGATGTGGCGTGCGGTAAACTCATCGGGCTCGCGCACATCAAGAATTAACACATCGGCTTCATTCATTTTTGCTACTGCAAGCATTGGCGAAATCAGGCTAAACTTTTTAAACGCACTATCAATCAGCTCCTGGATTAATAAAAAAGTAACGACTGCAAATGCTAAGGACAATACGTAATGATTTAAGATAAATTCTATGTAACGATCCATGGGTTATTCTTATTATGTTAATGGGTAATGGTTTTAATGATTTGCGCAAAAAACATCTCTCATCATCTGGATGAGGTGTAAAATGCGTTCATCATCAATATAGTAATACACACGATTTGCTTCTTTTTTACATTCCAAAATATTTTTTTCTCTTAAAATAGCTAAATGTTGAGAAATATTACTTTGGCTGGTGCCAACTTGTTCAACAATTTCTTGAACGCTGATCATTTCACCACCCAGCACACACAGTATCTTCAACCGTAACGGATGAGACATTGCTTTTAAGCAGCGGGCGGCTCTGCTAACTTCAGTATCGTCAAAAAATATATGTTTGTGAGTTTCCATGTAAGGAGGTCAAATACTTGGCTTGATGTATCGGATTGAAATATTAACGAACAGGCACATAATTATTTATACACAACTGGTGCTCGTGTAATAATATATCGATAAGTTGCTTATATGTAGCAAAAAACCAGTGAATCGCCAGAATGATACATTATTTTTAATCATTTTGGGTAATTGAACAATAAAATAGTCATTTTAGCTTTTAGGGGAAATTTAAACTATGTCAAATCGGCCAAAGCCTTTGGTGTTGCTAATCCTAGACGGATTCGGTTACTCACTGGAAAAAGAAAACAATGCAATCGCTATGGCTAAAACCCCTTGCTGGGACAGTCTGCAACAAGACTATCCCATGACATTGCTAAATTGCTCAGGCACTGTAGTAGGTTTGCCTGACGGCCAAATGGGCAACTCTGAGGTGGGACATATTCACATTGGTACCGGTCGTTATGTGCCACAAGACTTCTCAAAAGTTAATGACGCCATTAAAGACGGCAGTTTCTACAGCAATCCGGTACTCTGCCGCGCTGTGGACTTGGCAAAAGCCAATGATAAAGCCCTGCACATCATGGGCTTGCTTTCTGCTGGCGGCGTACATAGCCATGAAGAGCAAATTGTAGCAATGATTGAGCTGGCTGCAGCACGCGGCTTAAAAAAGCTTTATGTGCATGCGTTTCTGGATGGCAGAGATGTGCCGCCTAAAAGTGCCACCTCATCAATCGAATTGTTGGAAGCAAAATTTGCCGCATTGGGTGTAGGTAAAATTGTTTCCATTACCGGTCGCTTTTACGCTATGGATAGAGACAAACGCTGGGATCGCGTAAAGAGCGCTTATGATTTGATTGTTAAAGGCGAATCCGCAAACCATGCTGCTTCCGCTTTAACCGCATTAAGTGAAGCTTACGACCGAGGTGAAACGGATGAATTTGTGTTGCCTACAGCTATCGTAGAAGCAGGACAAAACCCAGTCAAACTAGACCCCAATGATTCCATTGTGTTTATGAATTTCAGAGCAGACCGTGCCCGTGAAATATCACAAGCTATTACACTACCGTCATTTGATGGTTTTGATAGAGGCCATGCGCCGCATACGGGTTATTTTTGCACTCTAACCGAATACCATCAAGATTTCGGTTACGACATCGCTTTCCCGTCCGTCGATATTAAAAACAGCTTGGGCGAATATTTATCAGCACAAGGCCTAACCCAACTGCGCTTGGCGGAAACGGAAAAATACGCGCACGTCACCTTTTTCTTTAATGGCGGCGTCGACACTTCCTTTCCTGGCGAAGATAGAATTTTGGTTCCATCTCCCCAAGTACGCACTTATGACTTGCAACCTGAAATGAGCGCGCCTGAAGTAACCGATCATCTGGTTGAAGCCATTGTTGGCGGAAAATATGATGTCATTATTTGCAATTATGCAAACTGCGACATGGTCGGCCACACGGGAATTATTGATGCGGCCATTGTGGCCGTAGAAACCATAGATGCTTCTCTGCAACGCATTGTGGACGCGCTAAAATCAGTCAATGGACAAATGCTGATTACTGCTGATCACGGCAATATTGAGCAAATGGTTGACGATAACGGTGAGCCACAAACAGCACACAGCATTAATCCAGTACCACTGGTGCATGTAGGTGGCGTTAACAAGTTAAAAGCGGACGGTAATCTGTCCGATTTAGCACCAACCATGCTGGCGATTTTAGGTTTGGAACAACCAAAGGAAATGAACGGCAAAAATCTGCTTATTGCCAATTAGACCGTGAATGAGAAAACGACTGCTTGCCTGTGTACTTTTTAGTGTTGCCCCTACTTGCTATGCCAATTTTTTTGGGCAAACTGAAGAGCTGGATAAAGTACAGTCAAACATAAAGTCTGTTCAGGACAATCTACACCAGATTCAAGTCCAAAAAAATTCAATATCAGCCCAAGTGGCTGATATTGAAAAGCAGTATGGAGCAATTGCGGCCACGTTACACCAGCTTGAAGGTCAAATCAAAAAAAAGGATAAAACTCTTGACCACCTAAGGCAAGAAATGCAGAAACATCAAGATGAATTGTCTCTGCAACAAAAGGAAATGTCTGCCCAAATTAAAGCGGCCTACGCGACTGGCAAACGGGAAAAGCTAAAGCTCTTGCTTAACCAGGAGGACTCTGCAAGATCGAGTAGAATTGTTGCTTATTACAACTATTTGAATGCGGCCAGAATAGCAAAAGTTAAGGCTATTCAAAGCACGCTGGCGGAACTGGATAACTTAGAAAGCCAAGAACATCAGCAAGCGGAACTTTTAGCTAACGATCTGCAACAAAAGAAGACTGAACAATCAAATTTAGATAGCGTAAGGAAACAGCGCAACGAATTACTGCTACAATTAACCAACGATTACACGTCTAACGAACAACAATTAAGCCGTTTAAGGGAAGGAGAAAGCAAACTAAAAAGCCTGATGGCTTCTTTGCAATCCCAAGAAGCGGCTAATGCTACCGTAGATCAATCTGAGCAACCGGCCGATGCCCAGGAGCCAGAAGAAAATGTAAACGGTGAGTCTGGAAAGACTGAGGTGAATTTCCAGTCCACAACTGATTTTGCTACCCTCAAAGGTAAATTGCCGTGGCCAACAAAAGGCCGCTCCATAGCAAAATTTGGCAGCAATGAAGACAGCGCAGTTTCTGGCGGAGTTTTGATTGATGCGCATGAAGGCACTGAAATACGCGCAGTAACCAGCGGCAAAGTAGCTTATTCCGATTGGTTGCGTGGCTATGGATTGTTAATGATCATCAATCATGGCAATGGCTATATGACGCTTTACGCATTTAATCAGAGTTTGTATAAAAAAGTAGGCGAGACGATCAAGGCGGGTGAAGTTATTGCTTCAGTTGGTCAAAGCGGTGGTCGAAGCCAATCAGGACTGTATTTTGGGATACGCAAAAACGGCCATCCCGTCAGTCCGCTTGAATGGTGTAAAAATTAAAGACGTAATTAAGCAAATTATCTTATCGTAGATAATATTTTGGAAATCGGGCATTCGGAGTTTTAAGACACATGCTAAAAAAGAAAAATATTTTTATTTTGACCTTAGGGATCATGTTAGGTGTTTTTATGGGCACCTGTGGCAGTGTCTTTGCGGAAAAGGATAACACCGAAGCCGCATCAGATAGTGACGCCCTACCATTTGAAGATTTAAGAACCTTTACAGAAATCTTCGGGCGGATCAAACGGGATTATGTAGAACCGGTTTCCGATAAAAAACTATTGGAAGACGCCATTCGCGGCATGCTAAGCGGCCTGGATCCTCATTCAGCCTATCTGGTAGCCGAAGAATATCAGGAATTAAAAGAAGGTACCACAGGCCAGTTTGGCGGACTTGGTATTGAAGTCACCATGGAAAACGGCTTTATCAAAGTCGTATCGCCTATTGACGATACTCCTGCGCAACGAGCGGGCGTTAAGGCGGGCGATTTAATTGTTCGGTTAGATGACTTACCCGTTAAAGGTATGACATTGGCCGATGCCGTAAAAATGATGCGAGGCAAACCTGGTAGCACGATTTTATTAAACATTGTGCGCGAAGGCGAAGAAACACCATTAAAAATCACCTTAACTCGCGACATCATTAAAGTTAAAAGCGTAAAAAGTCGTATTCTGGAAAAGAATTATGGTTATGTACGTATCAGTAGCTTCCAATCCGGCACGGGTGAAGGCTTAAAAGAAGCCATCGCACAGCTTAAAAAGGAAAATGCGGGCAACCTGAAAGGTTTGGTTTTAGATTTGCGCAACAATCCTGGTGGCGTATTGAACGCAGCTGTTGAAGTCAGTGATGCCTTCTTAAAAAGTGGCTTGATCGTTTACACCGAAGGCCGGATTGAAAATTCAGAAATGCGCTTTAACGCCGCACCAGATGACATATCTGATGGCGCAGCGATGGTGGTTTTGATCAACTCCGGTTCTGCATCGGCATCTGAAATTGTAGCCGGCGCGTTACAAGATCAAAAACGCGCAGTGATCATGGGTGAAAAGTCTTTCGGTAAAGGCTCCGTACAAACCATATTGCCAACCAGCAATGGCGCTGCTGTTAAACTGACCACTGCCAGATATTACACGCCATCAGGCCGCTCTATCCAGGCCGAAGGTATTGAGCCAGATATTGCATTAAGCCGTGTTAAACTGGAATCTATAGATAAAGCAGACTTTAAACCCATTAAAGAAGCTGATTTATCAGGCCATCTGCAAAATTCCAAAGCAGCTGAAGGCAAAGCCGCTGAGCAAGATAAAGAGAAAGAAAACCTGGAATTGAAAGATTATCCATTGTATGAAGCATTAACCTTGTTAAAAGGCATTAGCATCATCAAACATTAAGCTTTCACAATAAAAAAGCCCCGATCTTTGATTGCAAAGGTTGGGGCTTTTTTTTGGGGTTTAGTTATTGAAAAAATGCCACTTGATACGGAACACAGGGGAAAATAACTGGTGTTTCACCCAGGTTATAGTTGTTTCTAGCTTGATTAATCCACGAATAAATTTTCTTGCTCGATTCAAACTATTCGTATTACAGAGCAGGGATTTCGGCATATACGATATTGCGCAATCCGATCTATAACACAAGGTGCCAATAACGCAACGTATTGCCCCGAGTTTTTTTTGCCTTGACGAAGAAATATGAATTTGAATAATGGCGCAATGCCCGATGGTTATTGCGCCTTACGGCCTTGAAAATGCAGCACGAGCAAGTATCGCGTTAAAGCGAATCCATCTTACGGGTTATTGATGAGGAGTTGCTTGAGCGGCTTGAGTTAAATCTGGCGCATCATAAACAACAAGATTGAGATCGCCCCTATATTGCAGCCTAGCGATCAAACACTCTACTTTACGATGATCATCCGGATGATAAGTGGGTTCAAACAAGGCATCCACTAACTCTCTTTCTAATTGGTCACGCTGACCATTAATGATATGAAACATACTTAACCTTGATAAAGATGATGTATTACTAGCAGATTCTCTGCTTAATTTATCAAATTTTTAGAGGTCAGCATATTTTATTTACCTGATTACCTGCAAGCTTCAGTCCATAGTCCATAGGATGGGCTGAGGCACGAAGCCCATCTTGATCATTCCCCAGCATCCATATCAACTTCACCGATACTTCCACCCCAATCTAGCGGATAACCACCAAGCTCCACATACTTGTGAAAACTTGAATAGTCCATAGGATGGGCTGAGGCACGAAGCCCATCTTGATCATTCCCCAACTTCCAAATCAACTTCACCGATGCTTCCACCCCAATCAAGCGGATAACCACCAAGCTCCACATACTTGTGAAAACTTGAATAGGGCCAATCTTGCACTTGTTTTACCCAACCATGCTTTACCGGATTCCAATGAATATAATCTATGTGTTGGTTATAATCGTTTTCGTCGGTTATTAAATGCGCCCAAAATCGACGTTGCCAGATTCCTCGTTCTCTTTTACTAATTCGACTTGCCGAGATCCGCTCGTCTTTATCAAGGCTGCGGGAAAAATGCGCCTTAAGCAAACTCCAGCGGGTTGAGTAATGGCAATCATCGGACGGTAATGTCCAGATGGTATGCAAGTGTTCTGGCAACACGACTGCGGCATTAATATTGAAAGGCCTTCGTTTCTTAACATAGCGAAAAGCCTGCCGCAGTTGGTCAATGTTATCGACTAATAAAGTAGTATTATCGCGCTGGGCGAGATTGACGGTAAAAAACCAAGTCGCTCCTGGCGTGTAAATCCGGCGGTAGTTAGTCATTTTGATTGGGACTTATGGGCTTCCTGCGTCAGCCCATCCTATATTCTGAACACTTTTCATCTTATCCAGAAGCTGTTTATAGCGAATTTTAATGAGAAAAGTTTTAACAGACGAGCTGTAACCCCGTCTGTTAAAAACTAAAATGCGAACTAGTGACTAAATTTCCAGAACATAATCAGGCAGTTATGCTTACCATACTCCCCTCACCCAACCTTCTCCCTCTGGAGAGGGCTTGTAATGGCAATTAGGAATTTTAGTTCGTAATTTGCATTAAAGAGAAGCTAGTTAACTGACGGTTGGTATTTAACTGTAAACGTATTCAATCCAGCCAGGGTGGTGGTTATATCTTCAACTCTGGACGGACTAAACGCGTTTACGCCAACGCGAGACAGGTAGAAAACCTGGTCAGGCAGGTAATTGCCTGTTGCTCTGATTTCGCCATGATAGTGATAACGTTCGCGCAATAGCCAGGCTTGGGAGAACAATCTACCATCGGCAAAGGCTGGAAAGTTAAGTTCTATCAGTTCAATATGTTGCAAGTCATTAGCTAAATCTGCCACGGCATCGGTTGATGTGACGCGCACGCCAATTTTTCCTTCGTGTGCCAATAAAGCTGATTTGTCTTGTAACCATCTTTGCACGGATACGATAACGTCACCAGTAAGTAACGGCTCGTCATCGGTCAAGTAAGTCCAGGTGTTGGCTATAATTTGTTTATCTTTAATGACTTGCATAAACTTGCTCCTTGAATGGGGTGATACCTACCCGCTTAACCATGTCCAAAAATGACTCTTCAGCCAGTCTGTTTTTGATGTACACATCCAAGATGGTTGTGATGGCGTTGGTCACTTCGTCTTTTGCTACTGCTGGCCCTAAGCGTTCGCCGATGGCCGCTTCGTTTTCAGAGGAACCACCTAAGGTCAACTGGTACCATTCAGTGCCTTTTTTGTCGACGCCCAAAATACCGATATGCCCGACACTTTGATGCGCACAGCCATTCATACAGCCAGACATATTGACTTTTAAATCGCCAATATCATGAATGTAATCCAGGTCATCCAAGGCTTCATTAATTTCTTTTGCGATTCCTATTGAGCTGGCGTTGGCTAAGGAGCAAAAATCCAGACCAGGACAGCAGATCATGTCGGTCACGGTGCCTATATTGGGCGTTGCCAGTTTTAATGGTTCCAAGGCTTGCCATAGGTCATATAAATCAGCTTGTTTAACATCGGCAAAAATCAGATTTTGTCGATGCGTGCTTCTAACTTCGCCAAAGCTAAAGCGGTCTGCCAATTCTGCCACGGCATCTAACTGGGTATCTGTTATGTCACCGGGAGGTGAATCGGGGGCTTTTAATGACACGAAAGCAGCACGATAACCTGGGATTTTGTGCGCGGCAGTATTGTGTTTAACCCACGTGGCAAATGCCGGGTGCTTGGCTTGCAAATCTGCAAAGCTGGTGTCAGAGCCGGCATCTGCCGCATAAGCAGGCGGGATAAAATGTGCTTTTATCTGCTCAACGCGTTCAGAGGTCAGTTCACGACCATCACGAATCAACTGCCATTCTGCATCTACCATGTCAGAAAACTTTTCCAGTCCGGTTTCTTTTACCAGAATTTTGATGCGCGCTTTATACATGTTATCGCGCCGACCAAACAGGTTATAAATGCGTAAGATAGCTTCCAGATAAGACAGCAAATGTTTTTGTTCTAAAAACGGCTTGATGACTTGACCTATAATTGGGGTACGCCCTAATCCCCCGCCGACAAAAACTTTAAACCCGACTTCACCACTGGCGTTTTTAACCAGATGCAAGCCTATGTCATGAAACTGAGTTGCCGCCCTATCATGGGTTGCGCCGCTAACCGCAATTTTAAATTTGCGCGGCAGATAATCAAACTCAGGGTGCAACGTTGTCCATTGCCTGATTATTTCGCAATAAGGACGCGGATCTGCGATTTCATCAGGGCAAACGCCAGCAAGATGATCAGTTGAGGTATTGCGCATGCAATTGCCGCTAGTCTGGATAGCGTGCATCTGGACGCTGGCAAGTTCTGCAAGTATATCTGGCACTTTTTCCAGTTCTGGCCAGTTAAACTGAACATTTTGACGAGTGGTAAAATGGCAGTAGTTTTTATCGTAAGTCCGCGCAATATGTGCTAGCTTTCTAAGTTGATTAGATGAAATTAGGCCATACGGCCCAGCCACTCTCAGCATAGGCGCATGGGTTTGCACATACAGGCCGTTTCTTAACCTTAAGGCACGAAACTGGTCAGCACCTAACTCACCTTTCAAGTAACGGTCAGTTTGATCTCTAAACTGCGCTACTCTTTCGTCTATGAGCGTTTGGTCGTCTTGATTATATTGATACATAAGTAATTTTAAAATTGCCTGTCATTCTTTTAAACATATCCCTTAATCATATACGCTGGGCTATAAAATGACAAAAATTATTATATGGTGATACCATTAGTAACTTAGTTTTGAGTTCTTGTTTTAATTAAATATAAAGAAGTAAAGGGGGATATTGTGGTGCGATCTTTGTTCGTGTTGTTATTCTGCTTGCTGCTGCCCCAACTGGCAAACGCAAGTGAATTTGAAAACCTTGGTTTAACGGGTACCCAGCGCGGTATCTATTGCGTATTAATTTTCATCATTGCCTATGGCTTTGTAATGACTGAAGAATTTACGCATATGCGTAAGTCTAAACCTGTCATTCTTGCTGCTGGCATTATTTGGGCTCACGCAGCCGTGCTATCGGCACAAGCGGGCGTCGCTCCCAACGACATGCATGCGGCATTCGAGCATGACTTAAAAGAATATGCTGAATTAATGCTGTTTTTGTTAGTTGCCATGACTTACATCAATTCAATGGCAGAACGAAATGTATTTGAAGCATTGCGTTCTTGGTTGGTTAGAAAGCAATTCGGCTACCGCAAATTATTTTTAATCACCGGCATTATTACATTCTTTCTGTCCGCAGTTGCTGACAACTTAACAGCGGCGCTGTTAGTGGGTGCGGTTGTATTGGCGGTTGGTGCAGATAATCCTAAATTTGTTAGCATCGGTTTTGTTAACTTAGTAATTGCGGCCAATGCCGGTGGTGCTTTCTGCCCATTTGGCGACATTACTACCTTAATGGTTTGGCAAGCGGGTTATGCTGAATTTTTTGATTTCTTTAAATTATTTATCCCGTCATTAGTTAATTACGCTGTTCCAGCAGCAGTGATGTATTTTGCTGTGCCTGATGAACAACCTATAGCAACTAATGAAGAAGCTGTAAAATTAAAACCCGGCGCAATCGTGGTTTGTGCCATGTTTTTAGGTACCATTGCTTCGGCCGTCAGCTTTAAACAAATTTTCCACTTACCGCCATTTATGGGCATGATGACTGGTCTTTCTGTGCTGATGCTATATGGCTATTACTTAAAAATGTACCAAAGAGCAGAAGGCGAAGAAGGCTTTGACATCTTTAAGAAAGTTAGCCGCGCTGAATGGGACACCCTGTTATTCTTCTTTGGTGTGGTTTTTGCCGTTGGCGGTTTAGGTTATATCGGCTATTTGGAACTTTTATCAAACGGCATGTATACCGGCCTGGGCGCTACCACTGCCAACATTTTAGTGGGTATTATTTCTGCTATCGTTGACAACATTCCTGTTATGTTTGCTGTATTGAACATGGGCGTGGACATGGATCTGTATCAGTGGTTGTTGGTTACTTTGACTGCTGGCGTTGGTGGATCAATGTTGTCTGTTGGTTCTGCGGCAGGTGTAGCTTTAATGGGTGCATCCAACCATAAATACACGTTTTTTAGCCATTTGAAATGGACACCTGCTATTGCCGGTGGTTATGCAGCAAGTATTCTTGTTCATTATTTAATCAATGGCTAAGCTTGTGTCATTAGGCTTTAGCTTATGCTAGACGTATAAACTATTACCTAGTATATTTTTTACCTGATGAGCCTGTTATCCATCCGATAACAGGCTCATTTTGTTTAAGCATTATTATTTCTTGCACCAGCATCGCAAATCACGTCAATCTTCTCTTAGTCTGCTCAGACCAGCTAATCTTAAAGGCAAGCACATGGATATTAAGCAAGCAATCCTTAATAAACGGGTTTTTATCTGCATTTTCACTGGATTTAGCTCTGGGCTACCGCTCTATATCCTAATTAGCTTATTGCCAGCCTGGTTGCGCTCTGAACATGTCGACTTAAAGTCCATTGGCTTGTTTGCCTTGATTCAACTGCCGTTTACCTGGAAATTTCTCTGGGCGCCCTTTTTTGACCGATTTACACCACCACTGGGTCGGCGCAGGGGTTGGTTATTGATTACCCAACTGGGCTTACTGGCAACTATTCCGGTATTTGGAAATCTTCATCCCAAATTGGACCTGTGGCTAATCGCTTATTTGGCTGGCTTGATGGCATTTTTTAGCGCGTCTCAAGACATCGTGCTGGATGCGTATCGACGTGAATTGCTTCTTGATGAGGAATTGGGAATTGGTAACGTTGTGCATGTCAACGCCTATAAGATTGCCGGTTTGGTTCCAGGCTCATTATCGCTGATACTAGCGGATTACATGGCATGGCAAAACGTTTTTATAATCACTGCTCTATTTATGCTGCCTGGCATTCTAATGACGGTGTTTGTTAAAGAACCACCACTGCGTTATGGCACACCCAAAACCTTGCGCGACGCCGTCGTGGAACCCTTCCATGAGTTTATCCATAGAAATGGCTTGGCAACAGCTCTGACTATTTTGGCATTTATCTTTTTTTATAAATTGGGCGATAGCATGGCCACATCGCTAGCAACGCCTTTTTATCTGGATTTGGGTTTTAGCAAAACTGAAATCGGCTTAGTGGCTAAAAATGCCGGACTTTGGCCCAGTGTGTTTGGCGGCTTACTGGGTGGCGTCTGGATGATTAAACTGGGAGTTAATCGAGCCTTATGGATTTTTGGCGCGGTGCAAATGATTGCCATCTTGGGATTTGCCTGGCTGGCAGTGGTTGGCCATAGCTTGATTTGGCTGGCCGTTGTTATTGGCGTTGAAGCATTGGGCGTAGGGCTAGGTACTGCGGTATTTGTAACGTATATCGCCCAAACAACGCATCCGCTATACACAGCCACCCAATTTGCCTTGTTTACCAGTTTGGCAGCCGTACCTAGAACCTTTGCCAACGCCACCACGGGGTATTTAGTTGACAGCCTAGGCTGGATGAACTTTTTTCTATTCTGCTTTGCTATCGCCATCCCTGGCATGCTGCTGTTATTTAAAATTGCGCCGTGGAATGCGCCAGATAAACCGCAACTCTCTGCACAATAATCTGAATTAAAGCTGAAAGTCGTAATCCATGATTAATGGCGCATGATCCGAAAAGCGCTCATCTTTGTATATTGAAGCACTCAATACCTTGTCCTTTAACTCAGGTCCAACAATCTGGTAATCAATACGCCACCCCACATTTTTTAGCCATGCTTGCCCGCGATTTGACCACCAGGTATATTGCTCTGGTTCTTGATTAATCAATCTAAAAGCATCAAACCACTGCCCCTCAGCAAATACCTTATCTAGCCAAGCCCGTTCTTCCGGCAAAAACCCCGAATTTTTCTGATTTCCACGCCAATTTTTCAAATCGATGGCTTTATGGGCAATGTTCCAGTCCCCACAAATGACATAATACCTGCCATTTTGCGCCAATTGTTGCATGTAAGGCCAAAACCAATCCATCACGCCATATTTAAAATTTTGCCGCAACTCACCCGACGATCCTGACGGCAAGTACAAAGATATGACGCTCAGATTGCCAACCTGCACTTCGATAAAGCGGCCTTCACTATCCATGTTGCCCCAGTTAACATCGGTAATGATTTGATCCGGCTGGTGTTTGCTGTAAATAGCCACTCCACTGTAGCCTTTTTTTTCAGCGTCTTTATAAAAACAATGAAAGCCTTTTGGACAAAAAATATCAGCACTAAGCTGACCTAAATGGGCTTTAGTTTCTTGTATACAAACAAAATCTGCATTTTGTTGCTCCAGCCAATTAAAAAAGCCCTTACGCTCAGCTGAGCGGATACCGTTTGCATTTAAGGTGATGATGCGCATATTTGTAAATTAGGTTGCGATTTTGTAGTGATGAACGTATTATACGGGGTTCTTTAATACGTATGTAACCCATTATGGGCAATGTGAAAACGATATGAAACCAGAAATCCATCCTCAATATAAACAAATTACCGTAACCTGTGGTTGTGGCAATTCATTTGTAACTGGCTCTGTATTAACTAAAGATTTGCAGATAGAGGTTTGCTCTGCTTGCCATCCTTTTTATACAGGCAAACAACGCGTTGTTGATACTGCTGGACGCGTCGATAAATTTCGTAAAAAATACGGCAAATAATTATTATCTGCTGAATTTTTGCTGGGCTTCTGCTTTAGGAAGCCTTAAGGCTGCATGTGATACCCGCTACAAAGATCTCAAAATAACAAGCACATCAATGCATGATTTGATGTGCTGTTAGCTTGAGCTTTTCTAAAACTTCTAAAATAACGATTCAATTGGCTTTTCAGTTGCTGATTCGCCACCGCTTCGTTTTGCCGACGATGATGAGCCATTCCCTGAATTCGATGAAGCCACACGTGCGCGAACAACTGGCTGACGCTTAACAGGCGTGAGCTCTGCCTGAAAATACTCCCAAGCACCCGACCGACTGCCTGCTGACAGTAAATACCCTGTACGTGGATTAATGAAGGCTTTTACGATACCTTCCGGACTTTCCAATGGTACTTCAGGTACGTCTTTTAGTGCGGTCTTCATAAACTCAATCCACATTGGCAACGCGGCAACTCCGCCCGTTTCTGCACCACCCAAGGGCGAAAAATTATCGTGCCCAACCCAGGCTGTTGCTACGATGTGTGGCGTAAATCCATTAAACCAGGCATCTCGCTGTTCATTTGTAGTACCTGTTTTTCCGGCCAAATCGTCACGACCCAAAACTTTTGCTGCAGTTGCGGTTCCTTTTTGAACAACATCCCTCAGCAATGAATTCATTATAAAACTGATCCGTGGCGAAATGATTCTCGGCGCATACTCACTGGTCAATTCCTGATTGGAATCACATTCCGGACAAGCAACTTTTGGCTTTGCCTGAAACACTACTTCACCGTCATTGGACTCAATGCGCTCAATATAATACGGCTTAACTAAAAATCCGCCATTTGCGAAAGTAGCATACATTCTTGCCATATCTAATGGTGACGCGTAACCACTACCTAAAGCCAGCGACAACGCCTTCGGCAATTGGTCATCTGTAAAACCAAATCGCAATCCAGTCGCTATCACTTTTTCTACTCCCATTTCTTTTAATAATCGAATGGACACAATATTGCGCGAATAGGTCAGTGCAGTTCTAAGTGTAGTGGCACCATAAAAACGCTTGCTATAGTTTTCCGGACGCCATTCATCTTCCTGCCCAGCGTTTTCAACAACAATAGGGGAATCATTAATAATACTCGCTGCGGTATAGCCTTCTTCCAACGCCGTTGTATAAACAATCGGTTTAAAACCAGAACCTGGCTGTCTCTTTGACTGGGTTGCCCGATTGTATTTATTTTGGGAAAAATCAAAACCGCCGGTTAAGGCCAAGATTGCACCGTCACCCGGATTTAAAGCGACAAACGCTCCCTCAACTTTCGGCACGCGAGTGAGGGTCCAGTTTTTACTGGCCAGTTGCCGAACACGAACTACATCATTCTTTCTTACACCATTTTCCGCAGAAACCTCAACAACATCCTTATTTTGCAGCTGTACAGAGGCTTTTTCGCCAGCCACTTTAGTTACTATTGCTGGATAGGTATCGCCAATTACGGGCAAATCATCAAAGGAATCATCATTGGTATTGACTTTATAAGAGGCGGTGCCTGACCTGTGACGCTGATCATAATGGTGCAAAGCATTGCTTAGTGCTTGATTGGCCGTATTTTGCAGCTTACTATCGATAGTGGTGTACACCTTAAAGCCAGAGGTATAAGCGCCTTCACCATATTGTTCAAATAGCTGCTGACGCACCATTTCTGACAAATAAGGCGCAGTCAGCTCGGATGTAACATATTGTAATTTAGCTGTTGAAGGCTCATTTGTAGCATAATCGGCGGCTTGCTGAGTGATATATCCTAACTCGGCCATGCGACGCAACACGTAGTTTCGGCGCTGCAACGCCCTTTCTTCATTGGTAATCGGGTTATACGCAGAGGGTGCCTTAGGTAAGCCGGCCAACATGGCTTGCTCGGCTAAAGTCAGTTCAGATAACGCCTTGCCGTAGTAAGTTTGTGCCGCAGCTGCAATACCATAGGCTCTATGGCCCATAAAAATTTGGTTCAGGTACAACTCCATGATCTGATCTTTGGAGAATTCACTGTCTATTTTTAAAGCGAGGATGATTTCTTTTAACTTACGGGAAAATGTCTTTTCATTATTTAACAAGAAGTTACGCGTCACCTGCATGGTAATCGTACTACCACCCTGCCGCTTTTGACCAGTTAAAGCAAACTGAGCAGATGCCCTCATCAAACCGTTAAAATCAACTCCGTTGTGCTCAAAAAAATTATCATCCTCTGCAGCCAGAAACGCATTAACCAGCTGAACAGGTATTTCTTTCATTTTTACCGGTATTCTTTGCTTCTCACCAAATTGGGCAATTAATAACTTATCTTTGCTGTAAATACTTAATGGAATTTGGTATTGCACATCATGCAAGGTCATGATGTCTGGGAGGGTGGCTGATATGTGCCTGTAGACAAAATAGCCCGCAATTAAAGCGCAGGCACTGGTAGAAAGTAACAGGATTGAACCCCATTTTAGCAACCGCTTAGACAGTATTTTTTTTACCACAGTGAGCCCTGTAAATTTTTATGGCATGGAAATTGGCACAGATTAACGGAATGAACAAAAGAAGTTAATACAAATCGGGAAATTTCGTTGAAAAAGCTATTATTAGGTAAATAAATTTGCGTATTTGTAAATTCAAAAGAAAAAACGCTACTATACTCGATTCATCGAACGATCGTTTCCATTACTTCTTAAACTACAGATTATGGGCATTGTAATCTATGCATCATATTTATAATCAATTTTTTCAGGATATGTCATGAGTTGGTTTAGTAAAAAACAGGACGCTGTACTGGGTATTGATATAAGTACGGCCGCTGTTAAGGTACTTGAATTGACTAAGGCAGGCGCCCGTTATCGTGTTGAAAGTTATTCGGTGGCGCCATTGCCGCAGGATGCCGTTGTTGATAAAAGCATCCATAACGTCGATATTATCGCTGAAGTAATTAAAACAGCCGTCAAACAATCGGGTTCCAAAGTACGTCAAGTTGCAGTGGCAGTAGCAGGGTCTGCGGTAATGACCAAAATCATCACCATGCCTGCATCGCTGAGCGAAGATGAAATGGAAGAACAAATCATGGTAGAAGCCGACCAGTACGTCCCCTACTCCCTTGATGAAGTCAACCTGGATTTTGAAGTGCAGCGTGTCAACGAAAACAACCGTGACATGGTCGATGTACTACTAGCCGCGTGTCGAAAGGAAAACGTTGATGATCGGGTTGAAGCCGTCACCCGAGCAGGGCTAAAAGCCAAGATTATCGATGTGGAAGCCTTTGCCATGGAAAATGCGTTTTCATTGCTGACGGACCAATTGCCCGATTCTGTTGAGGGTCAAACTGTCGCTATCGCAGATATTGGCGCAACCATGACCACATTAAATGTTCTGCATGACTTTAGGGTTTTATATACCCGAGAGCAGGGGTTTGGCGGCAAACAGCTAACTGAAGAAATTCAGCGCCGTTATGGTTTATCTTACGAAGAAGCCGGCTTAGCTAAGCGTCATGGCGGATTACCGGACAATTATCTCGCTGACGTGCTGGATCCTTTTAAACGAGCCATGGTGCAACAAATTGGCAGGTCATTGCAATTTTTTGTTTCATCAAGCGCCAACCGTGGCATTGACAGCATTATTCTTGCTGGCGGCTGCGCTTCCATTCCGGGCATAGACAAACTGGTTGAACAAAGCCTTGGCGTGTCAACTTACATCGCCAATCCGTTTATCAACATGGCTTTGTCAAACAAAATTAAACCCCAAGCATTAAGCAATGACGCACCGGCAATGATGATTGCTTGCGGTTTGGCGTTAAGGAGCTTTGATTAATGGCAAAAATTAACTTACTGCCTTGGCGCGATGAGCTGCGCAAGAAAAAAAAGCAGGATTTCATAGCCGCGCTTGGTCTATCCGCATTAACAGCCGTTGGTGTTGTGGCAGGCATCCACTTTTATATTCAAGAATTGATATCTCATCAAGAAATCCGAAACAAGCTACTTTCAGACGAGATCGTTCTGTTTGATCAAAAAATAGCTAAAATCAAAACTATTGAAGAAAAGAAAGCTAAGTTACTGAATAAAATTGACGTTATCCAAAAACTGCAAGAAAGTCGGCCAGAAATTGTGCATTTATTTGCAGAAATTCCTAAAGCAACCCCTGACGGTGTGTTTTTATCAAAATTTACTCAGCTTGGGGATGTTTTAACTTTTGACGGCAAGTCGCAATCGAACGCTCGAGTTTCAGCATTCATGCGGGCCATCGAAGCTTCACCCTGGCTAAAAGAACCGCATCTGGATTTAATTCAATCACCCAACAAAACTAATTTTGAGCAATTAAGCGATTTCAGCATGCATGCAAAACTGGGCAAGAAAACTGTAGACGCAAGCAATGGAGGTGTTCATGAACCTGTCGGAAATTGATTGGGACTTTAATGCCGCAGGAACTTGGCCGCTACCGATAAAAATCGCTGCTATTCTTATCTGTGCTTTGGTGGTTATTGGTGGTGGCGTTTATTACGACACGCTTGACCAGCTATCTCTACTGGAAAGCGCCGAAAAGAAAGAACAGGAACTGAAAACATCTTTTGAAAGCAAGCAAAAAAAATCGGTCAATTTAGCTGACTACCAGGAGCAATTGACTCAGATTGAAGCGTCTTTAACCGAGATGATCCGGCAAATGCCAACCAAAGAAGAAGTTGCCAGCTTATTAGTTGACATCTCCCAAACCGGCTTAGCCAGTGGCTTAGAATTTAGACTATTTAAACCCAGCGAGCCAGTGCGTAAAGATTTTTATTTTGAATTGCCAATTAACATTCAAGTTATTGGCAAATATGAAGAACTTGGGCAGTTTGTGAGCGGTTTAGCCTCTTTGCCTCGAATAGTCACGGTACATGATGTGAGTATTGCTCCAGAAAAAGATGAAGCCAAAGACGCAAAAGAAAAAAGCAGCAAACCTGGAGCTATGGTGATGAATGCGACGGTTAAAACCTACAACGAAGGTGAATCATCGGATGTCGAAAGCTCCAAAACCAAAAAGGAGCGCAAGCAATGAGCATAAACAAAATTGTCTGGCTCGGCGGTAATAAAGCTATTCGACTCGGTTATTTAGCCATTTTATCGATAGGTTTATCAGCTTGTGTTAATGAAGATGTGTCTGACCTGACTCAGTATATCGCTTCAATAAAAGCCAGACCAAAGGGAGCAATTGACCCTTTGCCCGAAATAAAAGTGATCGAACCTTTTGCTTTTAAACCAGAAGGCTTACGCGACCCATTCCACGCAATGGAAAAGGCCGAGGAAAGCACAAGCATTGAAGCAGCGATTGGTAATGGTATTAAACCCGACTTTACTCGACGCAAGGAAGAATTGGAAGCATTCCCGCTGGAAACACTTAAAATGGTGGGCACAGTGGTCATGAAGTCTAATTTATGGGGGCTGGTAAAAGCCGATGACGGAACGATCCATCGAGTCAAGGAAGGCAACTATATTGGTAAAAATTATGGAAAAATTATTCATATCGTGACAGATAAAATCGAGTTAATGGAAATTGTGCCTGATAAACCGGGCACATGGCGCGAACAACAAGCTTCATTAGTGTTGACTGAGTGATTTGAGGATAAAAAATGTTTAACAAACAAGACGGCTTTTTTAAATCTGGATATTTAATGTCCGCACGTATTGGCTTTGGTCTATTAGTGATGCTTCAGTCCCTATCTGTTGTTAACGCAGCAGATCTGGCAATTTCTGGAATAGACTTTGCCTCTCAAGCTGGAGACAAATTGCAAATCCAATTGGAAATGTCTGGCGCAGCAGTCGTACCCAAGGTATTTAAGACTGACAACCCGGCCAGAATCGCTATGGATTTTGTGGGTGTGAAAAATGCCCTGCCAAAAAAAATGTATCCGATTAACCAAGGTGGCGTCAGCAGCATTTATGTCGTTGAAGCGGAAGGCCGGGTTAGAGTCGTTGTCAATTTACTGGAATCAGAACCTTATCAAACCAATATTATTGGTAACAAAGTGCAATTGGTACTGGGAGGCAGCCAATCAGCTACCGCAGCCAATGCTGGACAACCTTCGCCAAGACCAGCTAATTTTCCAGCATCAGCCCAGACGCAGCAGCCTTTAGCGCCACAATACCCGTCTACTGCACCGACTGAACCAGCGCCTGCTTTTAACAGCAAGAATATTTCAGCGCCATTTGCACAAAGATCCAACAATCTTGCTACCTCACAATTGATTCCGCAACAAGCAATAAGCGGGTTTGACTTTAAGCGGGGCGCAAATGGTGAAGGGCGGATCTTAGTGTCTTTAGCTAGCCCAAATACTATAGTGAATTCCAAAGAAGAAGCTGGCAAAGTTGTCATTAACTTCTTAAACACACGATTGCCATCTAACCTTTCTAAACGGTTGGATGTCTCAGAATTTGCCACACCTGTTAAATTTATCGATGCAGTCGCCACTACCAGCGGCACCAATGTGACTGTTTCGATGCAAAACAATCTGTACGACTACTCACTCTTTCAGTCTGAAGGATTGTTAACCGTTGAGTTTAGGCCGCTGAGTACTGAAGAAAAAGATGCACTGGACAGAAGTCGGGTTAAATACACTGGCGACCGTTTATCTTTAAACTTCCAAGAAATTGAAATCCGCAGCGTAATCGCCATTTTGTCTGAATTTACCGGTCAAAACGTAGTGGCTGGCGATGATGTGACAGGCACTATCACCTTAAAACTGGATGATGTGCCTTGGGATGAAGCATTGGATTTCATTATGATGACCAAAGGTTTAGGCAAATTTGAAACCGGTAACGTTACCTTGATTTCACCTTTGGAAAAAATTAAGGATTACAAACAAAAACAACAAGATACCCAAAGAGTTGTCGAACGTTTGGAACCATTGATCACTGAATATATAAAAATTAACTATGCCCGTGCTGAAAACTTTAAAAACTTGCTGAATGGCATGGATACTGGTGCTTTTGGTGCCTGCAGCGTACCTAAAAAATCAAGTTCTAGCTCAAGCTCGTCATCTAGCTCCTCATCTGGCGGTTCAGGCGGCGGGCAAGGTGGTAGCCAAGGTAACCAGGGCATGATGTCCCCCGGTGGATTTGGGCAAGCCGGTCAGGGCAGTGGTTCAGGTGGCTCAGGACAGAGCGGTCAACAAGATGAATTTAGAATTCTGTCGCCGCGCGGATCCGTGGTTGTCGATGCCAGAACGAATACTTTAATCATTCGTGAAACATCTAAACGCCTGGAAGACGCCAAAAAATTAATTCGCAGACTGGATGTGCCTGTCCGTCAGGTCATGATTGAATCACGTATAGTGATTGCATCCAACACGTTTGCCAGAGACTTAGGCGTTCGTTTTGGTGTTGCCAAAGAAGCGGTCGTAGGTTCTAAAACTTCATTTGCTATGGGCGGTTCAGGTACGCAAGCTGAAATTGACGGCACAGGCCAAGTAAAAAATATGTTGGTGGATTTAGCAACCTCATCTACGCCTTACGGTGCATTAGGCATGACCCTGGCAAGAGGCGCTGATTACGTGCTTAACCTGGAATTGCAGGCTTTACAGGATCAAAACCTAGGGGAATTAGTTTCAAACCCGCGGGTTATGACATCTGATCGCTGTCAAGCTACCATCAAACAAGGGGTACAAATTCCATACACAGGAATCACGTCCAGCACACAATCTGCAACAGTATCAGCGGTAGCACAAACCACCACGTTTGTTGATGCGGTTTTACAATTGGATGTGTTACCTCAAATTACACCAAGTGGAAGTGTTGTTATGGCGTTAAATATTACTAAAGACGCGCCATCAACAAAAACCAACAATGGTCAGGTTGCGATTGATAAACGTGAAATTGAGACCAACGTTCATGTTCAAGATGGTGAGACCGTGGTATTAGGTGGTATTTTTGAAGGTGTACAAAAAAATGATACCGCAAAAGTACCATTCTTTGCAGATTTACCAGGTGTTGGATTTTTGTTTAAGAAACAATATAAGCAAGATGATAAAACTGAGTTACTCATCTTTGTCACCCCAAAAATTGTTAAAGATAATTCAGTTACTGACCAATAGACCAGGAGTTTATCATGGCAAAATTTAATCCAACTACGCTGTTGCTGGCCGCAACGTTGTTATCAAATACTGCATCAGCCGGTTTTTCACCACTGATTCAACCAGGGACTGGAACCGGCACAGGGACGGGTACTGGGACAGGCACCGGAACAGGAACCACCACACCAACTATAGAAGCATTATCGGCTACTGATGACACCATTACCGTAGTGCCTGGAAAAGTAAACTCGGTCACTGGCAGCGTTGTTGCCAATGATTACGGCATCACCTCATCCAGTAGTAGCACAACCAGCAATGCCTGGTTTGCAGCATTGCAAAGCAGTCCCGTCAGTGACTATGGTTTTCTACAATTTAACTCTAATGGCACATATACTTACACCGTTTACAACACCTCCCCCAAAATCACGAGTTTACAAGTTGGACAAGTCCTGAAAGACCAGTTTACTTATACACTGAAATCCGGATCGGTCACGTCTACAGCTAAATTAATTGTCACCATTATTGCGAATCCGGTTGACGCCAATGGCAATACATTGTTCCCAACTACGACAGTTAAAAATGTTGAAATTGAATTCAATAACCGCTCAACGACTGCAACACCTTTAAATCCTGGGCAATTAATTAAGGGAGCTTTATACGGTTCTAACGATAGAGACTGGTACTCCATTGGCAGTACCGGTAATGAAATCATTAATATAGAGGTCTGTGCGCAAGGCTCTGTTTGTGCTGGCAAAAAGAACTGGGTGATGTACGTTTTTGATGGCGATAAATTGACATCTGCTATGGAAGACTACACGACAACATTATACAGCTATGACACTCAAACTGGTGCAATAATCCAAGGCTCTCAGTATCCAGTAGATCTTATGTACCTTTCATACAATCAGGGTGCTTATGAAGGCGCATTGATTGACGTCGTTGATCCTTGCTTTGGTGATACCAACAAAATTGATGTCGGCATCCCTGCAAATGTAAATAAGACCTATTATGTTGCCATATCCGTTCCGTTAAAACGTGACGAAACTGATTGCAGTTCTGGTAGTGTGGTTTTAAAGCGCCCAGGACTTTCATCAACACAGACACAACTTTTTGTAGCCCCCTACCCCAACAGTGACGACGAATACGACATCACAGTTACCCATACAGGCCTACAACCTTTAGCTGTAGTCGGCACCTCCAACGCAGCAACCGCGAATAGCGCTATCGTCGGTGAAATACCCAAATTCAATGAAAAAACGCATACGATTAGCGTACCAAAACTGCGTATTTTTAACGACCTTTACACCGGTTCGTTAACTTATAAAGGCTCAATTGTTAAAAAAAGCCAGGATACTAACCAAGTACTGAAATTATCTGTTAAAAAGGTTACGGGTCTAAACCAGGCGCTTAAAGGCAACCCATACCAAGTAACATATAATCCAGATAACAACGAAGTTGTCGTACCCAAGTTAATGGACAGCAAAACAGGCATCTTATATTCCGCCGTGCTTAAATATCACCCTGCCTCTGGCAATAAAGCATTATGGCTAGAAGCAACCAGTGTAACCGAGCTTAAATAAGGCTTAATTTGCAAAATCATTATTAGGTAAAAAACTGTTTATATTGGCTACACTCGCACATAAATCCACAAAAAGTGCGACCTGAATATAAAGTCGATTAGAATACACGGCTTTTACTTGTTACTAAAAGGGGGCATAATGCCCCCTTTTTATAAGCTTTCGACTCTGAGATTAAATAATTGATGACCCAATCAGAAAATATTTATTTGATAGGCCTTATGGGCGCTGGCAAAACAACTATCGGTCGACAATTGGCTAAAGCCCTTAAGTTGCCTTTTTATGACAGCGATAAGGCCATTGAAGAAAGTACCGGTGTGGATATTCCGACCATCTTTGAATTTGAAGGTGAAGAAGGTTTTAGGGATCGTGAACAAAAGATGCTGAAGCAATTGACCGAAATGACCGGCATTGTATTAGCAACCGGCGGCGGGGCAATTTTGCGAGAAGCAAATCGTAACCTTCTAAAAGAAAAGGGCTTTATCGTTTACCTGCAATGCTCAGTGGAACGCATATTGGAACGGACTCGTAGAGATACCCAGCGCCCACTATTGCAAACAGACAATCCCAGAAAACGCATTGAAGAGTTATTTGAGCAACGGGAACCACTGTATTTGTCCTGTGCAGACTTTAAAATTGATACCGGCGTTATGCAAAGCAAGGCTGTTGTTGCGCACATTTTAGACGCTTATAAAGCATTTAACCGCTAACATCATGAAAGAATTAGTTGTTTCCCTGGGTGACCGCAGTTACCCCATTTATATCGGCACGGGTTTATTAACAAAACCTGGCTTGTTAAGTGATCATATCCATTCCAGGCAAGTCATGGTGGTTACAAATACGACTATAGCGCCGCTGTATTTAAATACCGTATTAAATAGTTTGCAGGATTTTTCTGTGCAAACCACCATTTTGCCAGATGGTGAACAATTTAAATCCCTGGAAGTACTAACTCAAATTTTTGACCAGCTGTTAAGCAGCAAATTTAGCAGAAATGCGACGCTAGTTGCTTTAGGTGGCGGCGTCATTGGTGATATGGGTGGTTTTGCAGCGGCGTGTTATCAACGCGGCATTGCTTTTATCCAAATACCCACCACATTATTAGCCCAAGTCGATTCCTCAGTTGGCGGTAAAACTGGCGTCAATCATCCATTAGGCAAAAACATGATCGGGGCTTTTTACCAGCCGAAATGTGTGATTGCCGATGCTGATGTTTTAGATACCCTGGATGACCGGCAACTTGCTGCTGGCTTGGCTGAAGTCATCAAATATGGCTTAATCCGAGACAGCGAGTTTTTTATCTGGCTAGAACAAAACATGGAAAGCTTATTAGCCAGAGATAAACAAGCGCTGGCCTATGCCATAGAGAAATCCTGTGTTAATAAAGCGCAAATCGTTGCAGAAGATGAAACCGAAACCGGTGTGCGAGCCACTTTAAATTTAGGCCATACTTTTGGTCACGCCATTGAAACCGGCGCAGGTTACGGCCGCTACTTACATGGCGAGGCAGTAGCCATAGGCATGTGCCAAGCGGCAGATTTATCCAGACGCTTGGGTTGGATAACGGAACAAGACGTGCAGCGCATCATTAAATTACTTAAACAAGCTCAATTACCTGTCATCCCACCTGCAGAATTAACTGCACAACGATTTATCGAACTGATGTCCGTGGATAAAAAGAATGTCGATGGCCAAATCCGCTTAATTCTATTAAAAGCCATTGGTGAAGCCAGCTTACCGCTGAATGTAGATCAAGCGTTAATAGAAGCAACCCTAACAGAATACGGCTCTCGGTAATAGCACTACCACCCTTACAACATGACAGAACCAGTAGATAGCCCTCCTCTTACCCTGATAACCCGCGAGCGCAACAGCAAACTGGAATTATTAATCCATTTGCTGACTAACTTAACACAACCGCTGGTATTGTGTGGGCCAGACGGCATTGGCAAAACCACCGTGCTTAATGCCTTACAAAATTACAAAGAAGGCGTCTGGCAGTATTGTGTTATTCAAGGTCATGCCAGCTTAAGTTATGAAGATATTTTGAATCAACTGGCTCGCGCTTTTCAACTTGGCAAAGACAGCTCTACCGGTGAATTAACCAGAGCTTTTAGCCAATACCAAACTCAAAATAGAAAAATAGTGTTGTTGATAGATGACGCCGGCTCATTGGTTCCGGGCTTAATCACCAGCATTATCCAGTACGGGGAAGCAAACCCGGCCTTACGCATCGTATTTACTTTAACGCATGATGATATGTATGTGGTCAGCCGCACTGATCACGCTATCGAGAATTGCCATTTTATTGAATTGCCACCGTTAACTGAGTCGCAATGCGGCGAATTTTTACAAACCCTGGCAATTAGCCCCAAAACCGGCATTACCTTGGCAGCCGTTAGCGATACGATGATTGCGCAAATTTATCGTGACTCACGCGGAATCCCTGGCAAAGTCATTGCGGAATTACCCGTACTATCAAAAGGCAATCAATCTAGCTCCCTAAAAGGGCTGATCTATTTGGCTATACTCGTTGCTCTGGTCATTTTGGGCGTGCAAGGTTTGCGTTCTGAACGGTTTAACATTGATAAGTTGTTTTTATCGCTCAGACCTTTACAAAAGCTAGATACCGTAACGCTACAAGAGCATCCAACTGCGCCCGTAGATCCGTTTAAAGATAAGCAGGATGCGCCAAAAACAACCGCCGATACTTCTGACAATCAAGAAGCAGAGCAGATAACAGCGCAAACTGGCGAGACAGAACCGGCAAATACTGTGCCTGACATCAATCCTGAAGATATTTTAGTCAATCGTGATAATGAAGAGGAAGATGATTCGACTGAAACCCCGTCAAATATCAGCACAGAAAAACAAGCTACGCCAAGCCTTGAAGGCCCAGTTGAAGCGAGTAAAGTCGAGCCAACCAATGCGCCCAAAACGACTTCGCCTGAAACAGAGGGCGATCAACTCACCTGGCTGTCCGAGCAACCCAGCGGAGATTATACGTTACAGTTAATGGTATTGTATAAACTGGAACCGGTATTGCAATTACAGCAGCGCTATAAAGACATTGGGCAACAAATAAAATACGTTAAACGGGTAAAATTTGGTAAAGAGCGATTTATCGTATTTTATGGCACGTTTGCCAGCAAAGACCTGGCAAAAGCACAAATTGCCGCACTGCCCAAAGAACTCAAACAAGCCATGCCAAGACAAATTAGTGCAATACTGGCAGAATTGAAATAAACTCAAACATTAAGGAAGGCATTGCTTACAGGAGTAATCGTGGTAAGAATTGCTGACTAAAACATTTTTAACCAAACCGTAAGCACATGACTGCATTAATAAATGATACTTTCATCAGAGCCCTGCTCAAACAACCCGTAGAACGCACTCCAATTTGGATGATGCGTCAGGCTGGCCGCTATTTGCCAGAATACAGAGCGGTTAGAGAACAAGCCGGCAGCTTTTTAAACCTCTGCACCAACCCCGAACTGGCTTGCGAAGTAACTTTGCAACCTTTACGCCGCTTCGCCTTTGATGCCGCTATTTTATTTTCTGACATCTTAACCATTCCTGATGCTATGGGACTGGGTCTGTATTTTACCGAAGGCGAAGGGCCTAAATTTAAAAACCCCGTGCGCACTGAAGCCGATATAAAACGCCTACCTATTCCTGATCCGCATCAAGAATTAAAGTATGTTGTGGACGCCGTCAGTCTAATTAGAAAATCATTGGCAGGCAGCGTACCGTTAATTGGCTTCTCTGGCAGTCCCTGGACTTTGGCAACTTATATGGTGGAAGGCGGCAGCAGCAAGAGCTTTCAAAAAGTTAAAGGCCTGATGTACGAACAACCCCTGCTAATGCACCAAATGCTGGATAAATTGGCTCTATCCGTTGCTTCCTATCTTAACGCCCAAATTGCAGCGGGCGCTCAAGCGGTGATGTTATTTGACACCTGGGGCGGCATGCTTACCACTGAAGACTACCAAGAATTTTCTTTAGCTTACGCCAAACAAGTTCGATCATTATTGAATACCAATGTTGACGGCCAGCAAATACCAACCATTTTATTCACCAAGGGTGGTGGTGCTTGGTTGGAATCCATGGCTGACTCTGGTTATGATGCCCTGGGCTTGGATTGGCAGACAGATATTCGTCTTGCCCGACACCGCGTTGGTGATAAAGTGGCGCTGCAAGGCAATATGGATCCGGTTACCTTATACGCAAAACCGGAAGTCATTGTCGAAAAAGTAAAAACTATTTTAGAGAAATACGGCACAGGTTCTGGACATGTATTTAACTTGGGGCACGGCATCTTGCCAGACATTAATCCTGACCATGTGAAAGCCATGGTGGATAGCGTGCGCGAATTTAGCCCTGCTTATCATCGGTAAACAACCTGAAAAAGTTTCTGAATTAATCAAGGATAGGATTGACTAACTACCGAAACACCAACCCTATAGGCGATGCCATGAATATTTATACTGTTTTAACCTTAAGCCTTAGCCTGATTAGCGGCGCAGTTAACGCCGCTGAAACATTAAAACCCGCAAACGCGGGCGAAATGACGGTCTACCGCAGCCCAACCTGCAGCTGTTGCGGACGCTGGCTGGATCAAATGCAAAAAAGCGGCTTTAAAATTAAGGATATAGTGACCGATGAAGTGCAAGCCATTAAAGACAAACATGGCGTTACTTCTGAATTGTCCTCCTGCCACACGGCCATTATTGACGGCTATGTAGTTGAAGGACATGTCCCGGCTAATGACATTATCAGCTTATTAACAAAAAAACCAGCTGTCACTGGCCTTGCTGTTCCTGGCATGGTCACTGGTTCGCCTGGCATGGAAATGGGCGACAAAAAAGACCCTTACCAAGTGGTCAGTTTTGATAAAGACAAACAAGTTAAAGTTTTTAGCGAATATAAATAACCGTCAAAATCGCCCTGTCTTTTAGTACTTAGATGGGGCAATCTCACCAGCCAATTCCTGTTAACCCATGAAACCACTAGCCGTATTTGGCACCAGTTCTGATGCTGGAAAAACAACTGTGGTCATGGCGCTGTGCCGTATTTTTACTGATATGGGCATCCATGTCGCACCATTTAAAGCCCAAAATGTATCCAACAATTCTGCAGTAACTCAAGACGGCTGCGAAATAGCCAGAGCACAATGCTTTCAAGCGGAAGCCGCACGAGTTGCTCCCAATCATTTGTTTAATCCAATTATGCTAAAGTCGCACGGCAACGGCGGCGTGCAAGTGATCATTAATGGCTTGGTTGATAGCAACCAGTCTATAGCCAGCTATTTTGACGGCATAGAGCCACTGCAAACCCATGTTAGTGATGCTTTTAGCCAGCTGTTGCAACAATATGAACTAGTGATTGCCGAAGGCGCTGGTTCGCCAGTGGAATTAAATCTCTTGTCTAAAGACTTATCCAACACGTTTTTAGCCAAAACCTTTAACACTAAAAACATATTGGTGGCAGATATTGAACGCGGCGGGGTATTTGCCTCCATCTACGGCACTCTGGCCTTGCTGGATCCACAATTAAAAGAAAACCTTATCGGAGTCATCATTAATAAATTTCGCGGCGACAGACGATTTTTTGATGCCGGTGAAAAAATCATCCAAGAGCAATTTGGCCTGCCGGTATTAGGGGTGCTGCCTTTCCAGCCAATTAACATCGACATGGAAGACTCACAATCCTTACAAAATTACCAACAACGCCTGGATCATGTAAAAATCCGTCTGGCAGTGATTGCCTATCCTGGCCTGAGCAATTACAACGACTTGGACGTGTTAATGGCCGATCCAGAAATTCATGTGCAGATGATTAGCAGTTATCAGCCCCTGGAAAATTTCGATACCCTGTTACTTCCTGGCAGTAAGACCGTATTTAGAGATTTACAGTGGCTAAAAAGTACTGGTCTATTTGAAGCTATCCGCCAATTTAACAAACCCATATTTGGCTTATGCGGTGGTTATCAGATGTTATGCAACAGTCTGCACGATCCAAACGCCATAGAACACAACCAAGCCATATCAGAATCCGGACTAGATTTTATTGATGCAAGTGTCGAGTATAAAATTCCCAAAATATTGCGCCGTGATAATTACGAACTGTTTTCTTACCAACACATAGCTGGTTACGAAATACACTGCGGCAGAATAGAAAAATACCCGCTGTATTATCAATCTGCGCAAATTTTGGCGACTCATGTGCACGGTATTTTTGATAACGACCAGTTCCGTACTGATTATTTCAAATCTATAAACCCTGCTTATCAAGGTTACCACTATGAATCTTATCGAGAGCAGCAAATTCAAGGCTTTGCTGACATGGTTGCCGAAAATGTGGACATTAAAGCTATTCTGCAAGCCTTAACAAATAACTGAAAGTTTTGATTGTTAACTATTGATTTGTAACAATTCCTGTTGATAATGTTAGCTTAGTAGAAGTAGTTTGTTCAGCGGCATTAAGGTTTGTTGCTGGTATAGTTAATCTACAAAGGCATCAACACAACACCCAACATAGGATTTATTATGAAAAAATTGGCTACCGCCCTACTTTTCAGCCTAATTGGATTACTTCCAGTTAGCAGCTTTGCCTCACTACCAGGCAAATGGGATGTCACAGAATTTGTCACGGTAAAAACAACATGGGGTAAAAATGTGCAATTTCAGTCGCAGACCAACCATACGACGTTCAGCTTTAATAACGACCACAGTTTTCAGAGGGCTAATCAAGGTGTGCTGTTGTTTTCTGGTACTTACAAGTCAAACACCCAAAAAAGCACTTTTATAAACTCCATTCAAAGCACATCTTATAGCCAAAATGGCAATATCAACAGCATAAAATCACGTATAGAAGCATACCTGCTTGATCGCGGATATAACATGCTCAGCTTTAAGGTAAAGACAAACAAGTTTACTGGTCAGATATTTAATGAAACCGTCTCAACCAGCGATCCACTAGGAAGCCTACTGCCTGATGATGTCCACACACTCAGAGGAACTTACAGTTACACCATCACTATGAAAGTGCAGTCTACTCTATCGGATAAAAAACCATATAACATGACAATAAAAGTTGATAGCAATTTTAGTGGCTCTAAAGAAGTAGACGGCCTAACGTATCCACAACCAGTTATCGACAATAAAAAAGAACTTTGGCCTTTATTGTAATTTCTAAATTTAATATAAATTTGACAGCATGTAAGGCAAACCGCCAACCGGGTTGCCTTACATTGCTTAACAATTAACGACGCCCTGGACCGCCTGCAAAACTTATTTGCAGAGCATGTAAGGCATTAACGCAATTGGGCGTGGATTGAATGCCGGGATTATTATGGCATTCATCGTTTTGAGTACGAGCGTCCCTGGTATTTGCAACAAACCAAGCCACTGACTTTTCCTCAGCCTTACTGGCTTCCGTTTTGCCGCTTTCAGCATTGCTAACTTTAAATGCGGTAATCAATAGTATCGCTGAAGCAACGGCAATTACGGCGACATTAGTTCTTTTCATAGTTAACCTCCAAGTTTCTGTGATTTATAATACTCATAAGGATTTGCCCTTGCGAGTAGCAGAAAGTCTAGTGATTAAACAGGCAATTGAAAATGTGACTGATTGTCGCGCGGCATATTGTCGCAAGAGTTGATGTATTGATATTGGCATTCACTTTCGTGATTGAATGCCAATGAAGACGAAAAATAAAGTTGGGAGGTGGTTATTGAGTTGACTTAGTCAATGTAATACTTGGCAAATAAAGCCAAAACGCCTGTCTAATATGCCTGGACAGACGTGACTAGTGCTTTTTATCTTGATGCTCTGCAGCATATACATCCAGTTGCATAGCTTTTATCATGGTTGCCAACTCAGCCCGCTGCCGTTTTAATGGCTCAAGCTCGGCTTCCAATGACGCAATACTTTCAGCAACGCTACCCTTGGATTCGTTGATTTTGCGCAACATTTGCAAGCGGCTTTCAATTTGTTTTTTGTGATCTTTAATTTGGTGCATTAACGGAATTAAAGCGCCGTTGCTCCAGGTCGTGGCATCCGCATGAGCCTGTTTTAAAATATTACGGGCTTTAACTATCAGTGTGTTATACAGCTTGTTGATTACAATGCTTTGCTCAGTCATCGTGGTTTTTGCACTGGCTCGAAAAGCCTCACCTTCCTCAAATACCTGTTCCAATTCAAACTGATATTGCTTTATTGAAAAAAGCTGCGGTTCTATTTCTTTAAATCCGTATTCATCAATAAACTTTTTATGGATAGCTTTAACCAAGCGGCGGGTTTCGTTGGTGATGTCCACTGAATCTTGCAACAAGTCGCGCAATTCATCAAACAATTTACGAATATTTTGCTTCATGCCATAAGTGGTCAAACTTTTGGACATGTCATGCTTGGTGTTTTTGATGATGCCATCAATTTTTTCTTTTGAGAATGAATCCACCAGCATTTTGGCTTGCACCGTAAATACACGGCGACTAGCCTGAAAATTCTCAATATTTGCCATATAGGCATTTTGGCGATCACGGGTTTCAGCCATTAACTTGCCAGTCATATCCTGATTCTGGAAGTCAATTTTTTTGAATTCATTTAGCTGTGTTGTGGCATTGGTTAACGCAGCTTCCGATAAATTGGCCGATTCGGACACTAAATAACCAATGTCACGCAAAACCGTATTCATTAAAATAGATCTGCGTTGCTTTAAAATGTCATCAGCAAGATAATTTTCCAATGCCGATAAGCGGCTTTTTTCCAACAAGGCTTGATCGGATTTAACCTTAGCTAACAAAGCCTGCTTGGCTGATACAGGAAAAATGGCTGATTCGTCTATCTTAAGGGTATTAGCTGAACTGCTGATTTGCGATTTTATCGCGGCATCATAGCCATTTTCTCCGGCCAAATCGTCCCACATGGAATCGATTTTATTCATAACCACAGCCAAACCTGTGCGGTTTCCACCTCTGGCACTGCAAACATGGTTGCGCCACATTTCCAGGTCGCTTTTGGTAACGCCTGTGTCTGCCGCTAACACAAACACGATAGCTTGCGCACTGGGCAGCATGTTTAAGGTTAATTCCGGCTCTGTGCCCAGTGCGTTTAAACCCGGGGTATCAAGAATGGCCAAACCTTCTTTCAGTAACGGATGCGGAAAGCTGATTAAAGCGTGTCGCCAGCAGGGAATTTCGACTTTTTCTGGATTAATAATACCTTGCTCGGCTGCTTCTCGTTCGTTCCATAAGCCTAATTTATCAGCGGTATCGCGATCAACCATTTTTGTGGCAATCAGCTCTTTAAAAGCGGTTTGCATTTGCGAAGGTGAATTGCAATCCAGATCAATTTGCGTCCAACTTTCAGGTTTAGTTTTAAATTCCGCTAATGAAATATCTTCCAGCCGACTTTCTATGTTTAACAGGCGAATATAACTGCCACCCTCTTCGTCAAAAAATAACTCAGTAGGCGACATGGTGGTGCGCCCGGGTGAAGATGGTAATAACCTGACACCGGTTTCTGCAAAAAACAACGCATTGATCAGCTCTGTTTTTCCGCGCGAAAACTCCGCAACAAACGCCAAAGTTACGCGATCCGATTGCAGCCCGGTTAATATATTTAAAATAGTATTAGTGCTATGCGCATCATTCATGCCATAGCGATTCCGCCACTGATGGTACATTTCAATAGCTTGTATCAGTTTTGCACGCCATAGCGAGTATTCGTGCATTTGCTCTTTAAATTCCTGATTCCTCATAGCAAACCTTTTGTTACTAACCCAGCCAAGTACGTTAGTTGAAATATCAGTTAAGGGATTTTCGTAAGTGTAGCCTATATATTCTATCTCTGTAGCCAGATTCAGGCTTTTTTAACAACTATGCCGTTAGATGCCGTACAGAGAGCGGTATGAGGCTATTGCATCCAAGTTTGCACTGGACTTTTCTTGCAAATATTCAAAAATGTCGCCCAAATTAATAATGGAAATCACCGGAATCCCATAATTTTGAACCACTTCCTGTACGGCAGAACGGTCATCCAGGCCTTTTTCCTGCCTGTCCAATGCAATCAGCACGCCAGCTGGCGTGGCATTAGCACCTTCGATAATCGCAATTGATTCACGTACCGAGGTGCCAGCGGTGATAACGTCATCCAAAATCAGCACGCGACCTTGCAAAGCAGCACCCACGATTAAACCGCCTTCGCCATGATCTTTGGCCTCTTTGCGGTTGAAAGCAAAAGGAATGTCCTTACCGGTTAATTGTGCATAGGCAATGGCTGTAGTACTAACAAGCGGAATACCTTTATAAGCCGGGCCATAAAGAATATCTGGCTTGAGTTCAGATTGCACCAGCGCCTGAGCGTAAAAACCGCCTAGCTTGCCGAGCTGAGCCCCCGTATTAAACAAGCCGGTATTAAAAAAATAAGGGCTGGTTCTGCCGGATTTTAAAGTAAATTCCCCAAACTTAAGCACGCCACAATCCAATGCGTAAGAGATAAACTCGCGTTGATAATCAAACATAGTGTTATTTAATTTAGATAGTTATTTTAAGGAGTTATGATTAATCAATAAACTTTTCCAGAACGTTATCAAGAAAATTCCATCCTTTTTGTGTGCAATAATAATGACAATCATGCTCTATTAGCAAATTTTGTTTTACACATATTGATAATGCCGGTTGCAATGCCTCAACGTCTAGCCCTGTCACCGCAGTAAAATGTGCGGTACTGAACCCTTGTTTCAAGCGCAAATGATTCATAACAAACTCCAACGCTAACTCATTGATTGCAATAACGTTAGCTCCACCATTATTAGCAGGGCTAGCCAAATATTGCTCTGGATGTTTAGTTTTGAAAGTACGAATGATGTTATCAGGCAGTTGCTGGCTTATTTTGCCATGCGCGCCAGCTCCAATTCCCAAATAATCGCCAAATTGCCAATAATTTACATTGTGTTGGCAGTTAAAATCAGCCTGACTATACGCAGAAACTTCATATTGTAAATACCCGGATTCAGCTAATAATTGCTGACAATGGGTTTGTGTATTAAAAATTAGCTCATCTTCGGGCAGTTTGGGCGGAAATCTATGAAAATACGTGTTTGGTTCCAGAGTTAACTGGTAAAAAGAGATATGTTTTGGCTGTAGTTTTATGGCCAGCTCTATGTCCTGATGACTACAATCCGGACTAACGCCTGGCAGCCCAAACATAAAATCCAAATTAATATTTTTAAAACCTGCGGCATGCGCAATTTCCACGGCCTTTAAGGCCTCATCACCAGAATGAACTCTACCCAGATTTTTTAAGGCAATATCATTAAAGCTTTGGATGCCAATAGACAACCGGTTAATACCCAAGGCGTTAAACTCGGCAAACTTAACACTTTCAAAGGTGCCGGGATTGGCTTCCAACGTAATCTCAACATCATTTTTAACACAAAGTTGTTGCCCAACACCTTGCAATAAGTTATTAATTGCTTCAGGTGAAAACAAACTCGGTGTGCCGCCACCAATAAATATACTACTTATAGGGCGCTTAATTTGATACCTTTCAATATCGCTTGCTAAATCTTGCAAAAGCCCCTGAATATAGCCAGCTTCCGATGTATCTTGCTTGATTGCATGCGAGTTAAAATCGCAATAAGGGCATTTTTTAATGCACCAGGGAATATGAATATAAAGACTAAGCGGTATCTGAGACATAATAATGTTGGTAAATGGGGTGATCTATGAGGATACAATCAATTATCTTTCTAAAGTTAATAAAGATAAAATGCTTAAGTACCGGTTAATTTTACCCAACTACACTCTAAAAGGTTAAACAACTCCTTGGTGTAAACAAGAATGCGACTTTTACTCGTTGAAGATGATGAAATATTGGGCGATGGCCTATCTGCCGGTTTAAAAATGGAAGGCTATGCGGTGGATTGGTTAACCAACGGCAAATTAGCCGATGAGGCTCTAAAAACAAACACATACGAACTCATTGTACTTGATTTAAACCTACCCGACATGAACGGGATGGACATTTTAAAAGCACTGAGAGCCCGTAAAAATGAAACGCCCGTAATGGTGTTAACAGCCAAAGACACGCTTCCTGACCGCGTACAAGGCCTGGATAGTGGTGCTGATGACTTTGTGATCAAGCCCTTCGAACTGGATGAAGTCTGCGCCAGGTTGCGGGCGCTCGCCAGAAGAAATGAAGGACGCAGTGTACCCACCATCGAACATCGCGGTATTATACTTGATCCGGCCTCGCATCAGGTGACACTAAACAATCAAAAAGTTGACCTGCTGCAAAAAGAATTCGAAATATTGAGTTTTTTAATGGCAAATATTGGTCGCGTTATTTCCAGAGCCAGACTTGAAGAAACGCTTTATTCGTGGAATTCGGATATTGAAAGTAACACGGTCGAGGTACACATTCATTACTTACGCAAAAAACTGGGTGCATCGTTAATACGTACAGTGAGAGGTGTTGGCTACATTATTGATTCTGATGATTAATGAATTTATCACTGCGCCAATTATTACTCGCCTCTCTGTTGACCGCCTCAATGATCATTTGGGGCATCACTGCTTATTTAAATTATAAGCTAACCTGCAATGAAGTTACTGACCTGTTAAATGCGGAACTGGCGCAATCCGCCAAAGTTTTAGACACGTTTGTTGAAGGGTTGCTGCATGGCGAACCGCTCGCCGTGCACTGGAAAAATGATCAATCCGAAGCTGAAATCGATAATCTTGATCTGGATTACAAATATAACAAAGCGAAAAAAACTAACGCTAACCATAGTCATCTGTTATCCAGCAACCCAAATCACCCGGATTCATCTGATAACAACATGGGCAGCAAACAACTCAGTGAATCACTTTGGGACATTTTTGACGGCATGGTGCCCACGGATCCTTTTGGTCACAAATACGAGCGAAAAATAGCCTTCCAGCTTTGGTCAAAAAGTGATGAGCTAATGCTGCGTTCTGACAGCGCCCCAAAGTTTGCATTCTCCTCATCTATTCATGGCTTTAGTGAAACCACGATAGACGGGCATCTCTGGCATGTTTTCAGCATTACCAATTCCGATGGTGAGTACGTCATCCATGTGGGTCAAAAAGAAGAAGTTAGAAATCAATTAACCGCTGAAATCACCAAGCAACTGGTCAGCCAATTCTTGGTTGGCGTGCCCATTCTGGGCATTGTTATTTGGTTTATCGTTGGCTTTTACCTCAAACCAATCAGCCTGTTAGAACGCGCACTGGCAAAACGGGAAGCTAATTTTTTAAAGCCGTTATCGATTAAAAAGTTACCCAAAGAAATTGTGCCCGTTGTTAACGAAATGAACAGTTTATTTAAGCAACTGGAACAGGCGCTGGAGCACGAGCGCCGCTTTACAGCCGACGCCTCGCATGAACTAAGAACCCCGCTGGCTGGCTTGTTAACCCAAGCCCAGGTTGCATTAAAAACTAACGATGACGAAGTGCGTAAACAAGCATTAAAACGCATAGAGCAAGCGGTCAACCGCATGACTTACATGGTTCAACAACTGTTAACCTTCTCACGCATTGAGTCGAATTCCGAGTTTTTAAACAAAAGCCCCACGTTGATTAGCTATGAAATTGTGCAAACCATTGCGGATTTGGAAAAAGAAGCACACAGAAAACGCATTCGCATGGAGTTTGAAGAAAAAACCAAGACCATCATTATCGTCAATCCGCCACTCATCAATATTTTGATCCGTAATCTGATTGATAATGCTATTAAATACACGCCGCATGACGGCATTATACGGGTTAGTATTTTAGAGCAAGATAACGCATTTAAATTATGCGTGGAAGACTCAGGACCCGGCATACCGCCGGAACAATATGCCAATTCCTTAAAGCGTTTCCACCGGGGCATAGAAACTGCGCAACAAGCACAGGGCAGCGGCTTAGGCTTCTCTATTGTGTTACGAATTGTTGCAATTCATGAAGCTACACTGGCCTTGGGCACTTCCAGATTTGGCGGCTTAAAAGTTACAGTGTCGTTTCCACTGCCCGTAGATAAAACCAAACCGCTCAAAACCGGCTTTTTTAATATCAAAAGAAGTGCCTGAGCTAGTAATTACTTACCCAATCCGGTTCGTTAATTACAGAATTTTGCAAAACGCCAATGCCTTCTATTTCGACTTTAACAGTTTGGCCCACTTTTAGATAACCACGCGGGGTCATTTTTACTCCGACACCAGCCGGTGTGCCAGTTGAAATAACATCTCCAGGCTCCAAAGTCATCGCTTGCGATAAATACGCCACCATTTCATAACAATTAAAAATCATATGCTGGGTATTGGAATTTTGGCGTAGCTCGCCATCTACCCAGGTTTTTAAGTTGAGGTTATGCGGATCATTTATTTCATCGCTAGTGACTATCCAAGGCCCCAACGGCCCGGTCGTGTCAAATGACTTACCCACAGTAAACGTCGGCGAGCGAAATTGCCAATCCCTAACCGATACATCATTGGCAATAGTAAACCCCGCAATCACTGCGCTGGCCGCCTCAACTGGCACATGTCGACAGCGCTTACCAATCACAAAGGCTAATTCACCTTCGTAATCGAGTTTATCTGAGACTTTTGGTAAATAAATTTCATCACCATTAGCAATAACACAAGTACTTTGCTTGGTAAAAAAACTCGGGAATTCCGGCTTATCGCGACCTGTTTCTTCAATGTGATCAGCATAATTAAGGGCAATTGCCATAAATTTACCTGGACGCGGAACGGGAGCCAATAGCTTGACATCCGCCAACGGCAATCGGTGCTTTCCGCTATCACAAAGCTGCTGCAAGGCCGATATTGCCTTAGCGCCAGCCGTTAAAAAATCAATCATGTTTTTGGGTATTGCCGCATTGCCCAAACCATCAACAACCCAGTCACCCAGCACTGCGCCAACGCGGGTTTGATTATTTTGCGTAAAAGTAACTAGTTTCATTTATAGTGTGCATCCAAGTGATTACAATTGGTACTATTGTAAACGCAAGATCAAACAATAAAAAAAAGATATAATTAGCGGTTTTTAACCCATGAGGATCAGATAATGAAAGAAAACTGGATTGCTCCCTCCATATTGTCAGCCAACTTTGCCAAACTGGGCGAAGAAGTGGATAACGTTTTAAAAGCAGGTGCGGATGTTGTGCATTTTGACGTCATGGACAATCATTTTGTACCCAACCTGACCATTGGGCCATTAGTTTGTGAAGCCTTAAGAAAACATGGCGTGACGGCACCTATTGACGTCCATTTGATGGTTGAACCGGTTGACCGTATTATTCCTGACTTTGCAAAAGCAGGCGCCAGCATCATCACCTTCCATCCAGAAGGCTCGGTACATATTGACCGTACTTTACAATTGATTAAAGATTCTGGCTGCAAGGCAGGCCTGGTGTTCAACC
>Ga0066448_1000109_pt1 | contig 39295 bp, 28 predicted proteins | sample LakWasMet70_HOW9_2_FD_59536 | JGI IMG/M metagenome (GOLD analysis project Ga0066448, IMG submission 59536) | Freshwater sediment methanotrophic microbial communities from Lake Washington under simulated oxygen tension - Sediment Metagenome 70_HOW9 | ecosystem: Environmental > Aquatic >...
ATATCGCCTTCAGCGAGTAAGCTGCCGACTTTGTTAGGTATCCGGTTGATGACGCCGTGGTAAGGTGCCTTGATGTGTGCAAATGATAACTGTAAAGCCGCTTGTTCTTTGTGTACTAAGGCTTCTTCTACGTCGGCCTTTAAGGCTTCCGTTTTGGCTTTTATGACATCCAGCTCGGTCGCGGAGATAATGTTTTTATCAACCAACAGTTTGACGTTTCTTAACTCAACTTCGGATACCTTGACATCTGCAATAGCATTTTTATAAGCAGCCTCCGCTTTTTGCAATTCTTTTTGAGACTCTAATAAATTAAGTGAAAACAGTAACTGGCCTTCTTTTACTGGCTGTCCTTCATCCACATATATTTTTTCAATGTAACCTTTAACTTTACTGCGTACTTCTACATATTTTACAGACTGAATTTCTGCTACGTATTCGTTACTGTAGCTAGTGTCCCTTACGATCGGGAATACCACTTTATGGGTATCGGCTTTAATCTCAGCCTCTTTTTTCGGATTGCAGGACGTCATTATGAAACACAATATAAAGAACAGTAGTTGGCTATTTTTCATTTTAAGTGGTGCTGCGTGCGTTATAGCTTGATGTTGAGAATAGTGGCGTAAATATGTATCCACGCCTGCCTGTATCCTGGGTAAACTAAAGTCGGCAGTTTATGTATTAATCTTGATCGTGGTTCTCGGATAAACCGCTACTATCACCTGACTAGCCTGTTTAATTGCTTGATTTCTTTGGTTTTCGATTTCACAGATGAAAGCACTTAGTCTTAATACATACCGATTTGCTTTAGCTCAGAGGATGTATAGGGTTGATGTATCTGGCGGAATAACCGATGATTGAACAGTTTGATAGTATCAATCAGAGTCTGTTAACCAGAAAGTAAGCAATGTCAGTGTGAACGAAAAATATTTCATGACCTTGTGTTTTTTGTATTACATGAGAATTATAATGCAATAAACGAGCCAAATAACAGGGTTTCTGTATTAATGTTTTCTGAAAATGACCTGTGAGCCGCAAAACCTTGCAATAGTAAAAATTCAAAGCTTTGTTAGATGCTCAATCAGTGAGATGCTTATTTCATTTAATCAGAAAATCCAACCGGTTGTGTAGCAATACGCAGCATATATGTAGTAAAACACAACACTAAATTTCATGCGCATCTCCACCAAATTAACCCTTTCACTAACGACCATAGGTTTACTGGTATTTATTGGCTATGGATTGTATCTACTATCCGTAGAGCAGCAAGATTTGACACGAGTAGTCAGCCAGCAAACGCAGATGCTCGGTAAGAGTCTGCAGATTGCTATCGAGAATGCTCTTCGAGATAAACAGCTAGAGGATATTGAAGAGCTCTTGAAAGGTCTTGAGCAAATTGAAACAGACTTAAAAATTCGGGTTTACGATCAACAAGGAAAAGCATTTCCTGAAACCGCCCACACTTTTCACACCGATGATTTCTTAAACCAATTGCAGCAGGCATTGAGAAAAGGAACAAGTGATCAGTTTTATTATCCGGTGCAAAATCCTGAATACATTAGCTTACTGTTGCCTTTGCAAAACGAAGATGGAGAAAAGATCGGCAATCTGGTTTTTGTACGCAGTCTTAAGGAAATGCGGCGAGATCTTGATACTACCCGCCGGGATTTGATTATTTCCTCTGTGGCCTTCATTTCTATAACAGCGCCGCTTTGTACTGTTATTGGCTTGATTTATATCGGTTGGCCAATGAAACGTTTGATTAATGGCATGTCACGAATTAAAGCTGGAAATTTTGCACCTTTACCATTGAAAAACCAACAGGATGAGATGGGCGTGTTACTTGCTGCATTTAATGACATGGCGGCTGAATTGGAAAATGCACGTCAAAAACTTAAAGAAGAAGCTCAATCTCGCAGTCATGTCCAGACCGCACTTCAAGATGCTGACAAACTGATTACCATTGGCCAATTGTCTGCCGGACTGGCTCATGAAATCGGATCACCGTTGCAGATTTTGAAAGGCCGAGCTGAACATTTATTGCTCTGTTCCGAACACCCCGATGAAGTTGTCCGTCATGCAAAGATTTTAGTTTCCCAAACTGAGAGAATAACTCGTATCGTTCAACAATTACTTAAATTTACCCGACGGCGTCCCGCGCAATTGACTCGCATAGATTTGCAGAAACCCATCCACGCCGTACTAAACTTATTAGAATATGAAGCCCACCGTAAACTAGTCGAACTTAAATTCCAAACTGCACCAAATTTACCCATGGTTTATGCTGATAGCGATAGCATTCAGCAAATCGTATTAAATCTAATGACCAACGCCTTGTCTGCAATAGATTCTGGAGGGCAAATACTCATCACTATTGAACCCGGTGTTGATAGCCCTGATACTGATAAAAACCAACCACCTAAAACCGTCTGTGTGAGTGTAAGCGACAATGGCTGTGGCATGTCGCCTGATGTCTTAAAGCATCTGTTTGAACCATTTTTTACTACGCGTCATGAGCAAGGTGGCGTGGGATTAGGGCTTGCTGTAGCGCGTAGTTTAGTCACTTTGCATAACGGCACGATTAAAGCAGAGAGCTCACCTGATCAAGGCAGCACAATTACAATTACTTTACCAATAGAGGAAGGACAGCATGTCATCGACTGATCAGGCTAGCCAAACAAGTAAACGGTTGCTGGTTATCGACGATGACGCAGGGGTTGTAGAGTATTTGACGGAAATGCTTACTAACCGTGGTTATAAAGTGAGCGGCGAGTTAGATCCACAACGAGCCCTGAAGCGTATCGAAACTGAAACCTTCGACCTGCTGGTCAGTGATGTGGAAATGCCTGGACTACGAGGCCTGGATTTGATGCGAGCTATCCATGTTAAAAAGCCAGGGCAATTGATTTTATTAATGACTGCCTTTGGCAGTATCGATTTAGGTGTGGATAGTTTACAAACCGGTGCATGTGGTTTTGTTATTAAACCCTTTTCCATAGATGAGTTGATAACGGCCATACAAAAGGCGTTTCGGGACCGCGAAATGCGTCGTGAAATTGTGCGCATATCAATTCCAGATCAAATTATTAACAGCCAAGATCTGGTTGCAAAAAGCCCTAATATGCAAAAAATTCTGCAACTTGCCAGTCGCGCTGCACAAGTCGATTTACCCGTGTTGTTGACTGGTGAGAGCGGTGTGGGAAAAGGTGCGTTGGCTCGTTTTATTCATGAACATAGTTCACGTTGCAACGGGCTGTTTCTGCAAATCAACTGCGCGGCATTACCCTTCACCTTGGTTGAAAGTGAGCTATTCGGGGTCAGTAAAGGCGCTTATACAGATGCGCGAGAACATCGCTCCGGACTATTTGTTGAAGCCAAAGGTGGCACCCTATTTTTGGATGAAATTGCCGAGATGCCCTTAGCGATCCAACCCAAACTATTACAAGCCTTGGAATCAGGAAAAGTGCGGCCAGTAGGTGCAGGTGGAGAAATTGCCACCGATGTCCGCATCATTGCTGCCACCAATCAGCCCATCGAGCAAGCATTGCACAACGGCTTGCTGCGCTCAGACCTCTACTACCGATTAGCTGTGATCCAGTTGGATGTGCCGCCATTACGGGAGCGACTGTCCGACATTGATCAATTGGTGGATCATCTACTAAAAAATGCGCAAACCAAACTCCGTCGGGAAATCCACGGAATATCTGCTGAAGCGATGCGCTGGATTCGTGCCTACGCTTGGCCTGGCAATGTCCGTGAATTGGCTAATACACTCGAGAGAGCAGTTGCTTTGACCGAGCACGATACCATTCTGCTGGAAGACTTGGCTCAAGCAACTCAGCTACCGATCGATAACAATGTGTTATCCACTCTTTCAAATCAGTCCATGTCACTGGCAGATATGGAAATTGCCTATATTCGTCGGATTTTGGAAATGACTCAAGGTAACAAAGCGCAAGCCGCCAAAATTTTAGGGATTGACCGAGGTACCCTATATCGAAAATTGGGAGATGAATTGTAACTAGTGCCAGTAAAAGTACTTTTCTTTCGCTAGTGAATATTCGACCTTGTTCATCATCTGTACGATTAATTTATATTACGAGAGGATATCAAATGATGTTCGATTTTGGTTTAATTATTGTGTTGATCTTTCTCAATGGTGTGTTCGCCATGTCAGAAATGGCCATTGTTTCAGCTCGCAAGGTGCGATTGCAGCAGCTTGGAGAAAACGGCAATCGTGGCGCATCAAAAGCGTTGGAATTAGCCGAACACCCCACACGGTTTTTGTCTACGATTCAGGTGGGGATTACCTCGATCGGCATTCTTAGTGGCGCTTTAGGTGAGGACGCTATTGCCAGGCCACTTCTACCTTATCTGCAGTCTATTCCCTCTTTCGCCCCTTACGCGGAAAAGTTGGCATTGGCAATAACCGTGGTGACCATAACCTACTTGTCATTAATTGTTGGAGAACTGGTACCCAAACGACTAGCCCTAAACTTTCCAGAGCGTATTGCTGCATTGATAGCCCGTCCCATGCATGCTTTGTCTTTGGCTGCTTTGCCTGCGGTGAAAATTCTCAGTTATACTGTGGAGCTGGCTTTATGGCTACTTCGAATCAAACCGAAAATTGAGCCTTCGGTTACCGAAGAGGAAATCAGGCTATTGCTAGCGCAAGGTACTGAGGAAGGCGTTTTCGAGGAATCAGAATATCGATTTATGGAAAATATTCTCAAGTTGGATGACCGGAAGTTAGGTTCGATTATGACCCCGCGTAAGGACATTGTGTGGATTGATGTTCGCAAATCATTTGAAGAAAGTCGGCAACTTATTGTCGATCATGCCCACTGGATATTACCGCTGTGTGATGGCAGCTTGGAGCAGATTGTTGGATTTATAAAAACCAAGGATATATTGGATCGCGTTCTGTTCGGTGATCATCCGAAATTAGAGAATATTTCAGTCAAGGCTCTCTTTGTGCCGGATTCTTTGACTTTAATGGGATTGTTAGAGCAATTCCGGAAATCATCCCGCCAGACTGCATTGGTCGTAGATGAATACGGCGAAATTAATGGTCTGGTAGCATTAAGCGATGTTTTTGAGGCTATCGTGGGCGTCCTTGCTGCCGAAGGTAAAAAAGATCGGCCAGAAATTATACAGAGAGATGATGGTTCCTGGCTGGTCGATGGCATGCTCGATATCGACCAGCTGATGGAACAATTTGAGCTTGATGAGTTATGGGAAAAGCGCGATGGTCACTTTTATACGGTGGGAGGTTTTATCATGCTCCACCTTGGTCATGTACCTAAAGTCACCGATCATTTTGAGTTTTTGGGATTACGCTTCGAAGTAGTCGATATGGATGGTAACCGTGTCGATAAAGTACTAATCTCGAGAAGCCCTGAAATTTGTAATGATGAAAGCACGTTATTACGTAGCTGCTCTGTATTTAAAAAATTGAGTTAAGAATATACTTTTGCCTATCAAGCAATGATGATATCTTTATTATGACAGTCTGTTGTGCGGCGCTAACCAGCCACTAATTTAATAGTGGCATCAAAGGCAGCTGTGGGTCGATTGCGACAATTCACTACTTCCAAAAGCCGACGTACACTATTGGTGGATTCGTATCAGAACTGATTGCCGGAATACGCAAAATAGGTTTAGACAAAATTTTCTGAGGTTCCGGCTTACAACCCCAAAGCGGTGGCATAATACCGGAATATAAGCCGATCTATTGCCTTTCAGTCATTTGTAGGAGAAAAATAAAGTCCTATACTGATTTATAAGCCTGTGTAATAAACACAAATATACTCGTGTGCGTATTCCTGTAAAAAGAATCAACAATTATTAGTGAAAAAAGGAATTAACCCTTTCCGCTGACTTCAGCCATTCAAATAGTAAATTGATGTTCTTTTTTGAACCACCGGACAAACAACAAAAAGAACCCTAAGCGCCAAGTTTTCTTTCTGATATGTTCTGGATTAGCAAAGTTGGTGATTCTTCAAACCTACAAATATTTGCTATCTTTAAATTCTAGTAGTTGATTATGCGAAAAAATAATTCTCACCTATCAGTATCAATAAACTCAGGCCAGATAATTTCGGTGTGCGTTTCTCCCTTTGGCGTCAACGTCCACCGAAATAACTTCCCAATAATTTACTTTTTAGCTGCTCCACCATTATCACCGTAGTATGGCTTATTCAAATAGCCAGTGTTCTCAAGTAGAGCTTTCCTGTTTTTCGCCATTGCAAGTCGAGTTTGCCAGTGCTTTTTTAAGTCACCATCTCGTTTTATAAGCTTCACCTTAATTGAACTGACTTCAGAACGTGTCAACTTTTCAGGTGGAGTATATTTTTCTTCTGTTTGGTCAGCTGCAGTACTTGCTGCATAAGCGTTTAGGCCACAGATTAATATCAACATGATTTTTTTCATAATTCAAACTCTTTATGTTTGGTAGACTAAGCGTCTAAATTCCTAAACTAACTGAAATAGTTAGATTAACCGATTTATTAATTTAAGATCTAAGCTATCACCCGGTTTTATTGGGCGATAGCTTAATCGCAAGCCAATTAATTATTGCACTTGCATTGGGCGCATCATGTCATGATCTTCATGTTCCAAAATATGACAATGCCAAACAAATTGGCCTTTATCTTCAAATTTCACGGTAATTCTTGTAACTTGGCCAGGGTAACTAATTACCGTATCTTTCCATGTATTTTCCACAGGATTAAGAGCTGCCACCACATTTGGATAAGTAATGTTCGTCAGAGAGCCATTCACCCCAGTTACGGCAGCAAAATCTTGTCGATTGAGCACTTGGAAATGCCCTCCATGTAAATGAATAGGATGAGCGTCGACTGTATCATTGAATATTTCCCAGCGTTCGGTGGTGCCTGCTTTTGGCATTTCAGTAACTGTATCCATCCAGCCTAAAATCCCATCTGCAACTGTACCCAATATAGGTAATATCCGACCATTATTGTCGACTGACTCGGATAACAATACTTGTCTCACCTGGGTGCCGGTGCTGGGAGTTAACGTTGGAATGGCTACAGAACGCAAAGAGTTTGGGATGCTGGCATCTGCAGTTGTTGATAAAGGTTGATTAACTCGGAATTGCATAATCTGATCATCCAAACCAGTAACTACTGGCGTGCCATTCGGGTATGGAGAATTAGCCGAGTTTGTTAAAGTAATTGATTGGCCGGCGGCAGTAGAAAAGTCAACAATAATGTCGTACCTTTCCGCGGATCCCATACTTAGCTTATTAACCGTTACCGGCGCATTTAAAAACCCGCCTTCCGTACCAATCACTTGGAAATTTGCATTATTGGACAAGGTTAGTGTATAGAAGCGCGAGCTGGAACCATTTAATACTCGGAATCTGTATTTGCGGGGTTCTACTTCCAAATATGGCCATGCGGTGCCATTGACCAGCATAACTGTTCCGTAAAATTCCGGCACCATGCTTGGTGTTGCTGCATTGCCATTCAAATCCACATCTGGATAGGCCAACGAGCCGTCAGTATGGAACATCCTATCTTGTAAAACCAACGGAATTTCATATGGTCCACTAGGTAACTGATTAGCAGCAATTTTAGCCATTTCATTATCATCGCGAAGCATATAAAGACCAGCTAATCCAGCATAGACATTCAATCGCGTCATTCCTAATGTGTGGTCGTGATACCACAGCATAGTACCTTCCTGGTTGTTCAGATAATCAAACGGATTAGCGTTGTAATCGACAGTGGGTGACGTCATGCTGAATTGGCCACCAGTTTGTCCATTGGGGGAATACCAGGCTTCAGGGTAACCATCACTGTTTTGATTAATTGATTTGATGCCATGTAAATGCGCAACGCTACGGATATCCGGTTCATTCGCATTGGCACCATGAATAGAGCGATCAATAGGCAATAAGTGTTTGGTTGCAGCCAAGGTATTTTTATATTGGACTTTAACCGCTTTACCCAATCCTGATGTGTTTGAAGCAGGATCGGTAGATCTCGCCATAATAGTATGCGCCGGATAACTAAAAGTATTAGGGCGCGCCGGATCCCCATAAGCAAATACATCTGTTGCCGGAAATCCTGGCGGTAAAATATGAGTTCTGATTTGTTTGATGTCTAAAGTATAAAAATCCGTTCCAGGATAAGTTGTTGTATTCGGCGTATGTTGAAAGAATGACGCTAGCGCATTAGGTAATGGTAATGCATATTTAGGTATCGTCGTTGGATTCAGAATTGGTTGACTATATAGGGGATCAACGATACTGGTTAAAGTCAGCTTGGCAACCGCTGTCGCCGGTACCATTGCCGGAGCAGTATTATTTGAGAGGTTAACTTCACCGGGTGCTTGGGCAACGGAAGCGCCAAAAGGTGAAGGCATTGATCCGGCAGTGTTCGCTGCGCTGACAACAGGAATTCGAATTGTTGATATTGCTCCTGCAGCCAAAGACTTATTATAGGTACAAGTAACTATAGTATCTGACGTTAAACACACCCATGCATCGGCATTACGTGCAAACTTCAAAGGTGAACTCATGTTAGTTGGGAGTGTGAAACTTAGCGAAATCGGCGCATTGGCCTCCATACTGCCCAAGTTTGTTACAGTTACCGGAATTTCGCTGAGTGCCGCTTCTACTAGAGCCGGTGCGGGTTGAGCAACAGAAACACTTAAATCAGGAATAGAGCTGACTGTAGTGGCTACGGTATTGGTTGCAGCAGTAGCTGCTCCTTCTCCCGAAAGGTTCATATTAAAATTATAAGTACCTGCAGCAGTCGGTTTTACAACCAGAGTTACGGTATCAGTCCCATCTTGCGGAATGACAGATGTCTGGTTGCAAGTAACTACTTGGGCACCGGTAGTACAGGCAAAACCGCTTGGAGAACTGCCTGAAACAAATGATAGTCCATCGGGTAATGTGCCTGTTAGCGTAGTATTGCCAACGGTGGCAATTCCAGTATTTTTTATACTTACAGTGTAGTTGTACGAACTGTCTAACGCTGCGCTTGCCGGAGCGGTTAGCGTTCCACTTAGAATTGGAGTAGGACAAGTTCCCACCGTTATGGTCGCATTGGCTGTTACGGAGGATAAATTGACTTTATTTGTAAAACTTGCGGCATTAATCGACCAACTTCCTGCCTTTATTCCGGTGACGTTAAAAGCTACATTGCCACTATTAATGAAGCCAGCTAATGCACCCGAAACATCGAGATATTCAGCAGTAAAATTTGAGGTAAAAGAGGACATGCCTGTGGCTTTTGTTTGCGGGGAAACTAAGTTAAGCCCAGCGGGTAAGTTGAGTCGATATTGAAATTGATTAGTAGGTAACCAGCCAGTTAGTAAACTGAACAAATTAAAATTACGATTCATCGTGATGCTTAAGGTTCCTGAATTTTGACAAGCAATTGAGGCAGATGAAACGGCACTGACCTTCGCAAAGTCCCAAGCAAAAGCAGTAGTAGATAGGGTTGAAAAACAAAGTGTAAATAATATTTTTCCTCTCACACTTTGAAAAACTGTGGCCAGACCATTAGGAATTGATTCATTTCTTGAGCAACATCGCATGCGTATCACCTTATTCTTAAATTAACATTAAATACTCGCACGGCGTATGTTAGTTAAATTTATGAATTAGTCAACATATTGTTTCTTGTGTATTATTTATTGATAGGATATTGATAGCTTATTTGTTAAATTCAAAAGCTCTGGAAAATTTTGGATTTTCATCCTGTAGGGAAATAATTCTGAAATAAATCAAATGATTGGCGTCCTGTTTCAAGTTTTCGGCTTTGTTGTTGCCACAAGGCAAAATTTTCCAAGTTGACTAAAAACAAAAATGTTAGCGATAGAATTATCGCGCCCGAGCTACGTTATTGTTGTTGAATAAGACGGAGTTTAAGACTGCTAATGGTGGCTCTTGGTCTTTTAGATGCAAAACGGCTTTCCATATTTGCCACTAACGGTCGCAGATTTTTCTAGTCAGAAAACTGAAGTGTATTAAAATTTCAATAGGATAGTGGGCAGCAACTGGAAAAATTAAACGCTCTTTTTATGTAGGCTTGGCAAAAGTTAAGCGCCGTTTTCCATCTTATCCAATGTTGTTGTTTAGACGAGTATTTTAACCCTGTTTATTTAGAACCACGCTATCAAGCGGGATTAGGTATTCAATTGTTCTCCATTTTATTTTTCTGAAAAATCAAACTTCTGGGTGGTCAGTGGCACAAAGCCAAGATTTTTGTCGTCGATGATGCCTTCACCCATCATTTTGTCGGTTTCATTATCATTCGTAGTCTAAACTCATCCGAGACAAACCAAGAAATTTATATGTGTGCTGTAGAGGCGGAGCATAGAAGACAAGGGGTGGGGGAATTCATGGTTAATTCCATTTTAAGTCAATTACCCAGTTCAGATAGCCTTGAGGCAACCTGTTTGCCAAAAGCAATGGAAATGAGATATTTGCTGGTAAAAATTGGTTTTAAAAACACAAGACAAAATCCTGGCAATTCCATTAAAACCTTTATTTTTGCTAACCACTAAAACGCTATCACGCAAATTATGCTGAGCTGGAAAATATCAATTTACTGCTGGTATTTTTTGTTAGTCACTCCGTGTTCATAGTGATACTGCTAGCCTTGCCTTGGTTAGTGCTTTTTTTCATGGATTGACAATTCCGATTGGACAATTAAATCCTGACTTTTATTGATAGGTGAGTTGTTACCAAACCATTGGTGGAAGCCGACAGCCTATACTGAATCCACTATTACGCAGTCAAACCAACAGCAAACGCTGACGCTGAATATAGAAAATATGACTGGTGCTCTGTGTAAAAACAAAATTAAGACGTCATTTTTAAGCCCGCCGCCATCATTATGAGCGCTCTGATGCCAAGACAATCCCTCTAAATTTAAATGATGAACATTGTCGTACAGAGAGAAAAAGTCAATTCAACTTTGAAACATTTGCCATGAGCATTAGAAAATTTATTGTATACGCTATTTGTAATCCGCAAGGCTTAATGTCTATTGGATTTAGACGCGCCCCCAGTGCAGATCAACGCACAGGAAGGCACTTGAATAATGGCAGAATCTGGTATGAGGGGAAACTATCTACAACCCTAGATAAAATTGGCTGGTGCGTATGCCGAATGGTCGAGGTATTTGTCCGCTTTGTCAAAAGAAAAGCCATTCAGCCATGTTAAAAAACACTCTGGGCTTCATCTTTTTTTTACTCGGTTTACTGATATCACCTCAGCTATGGGCATTGGACTGTGCTTATGGCAAAACACATTTTTACAACTGTGAGGACAGCAATGCTAACCCTAGTCTGGCCAAAACGTATGCTTGGCAAGAAATCGGCAGTACTGGAACATCACTAGCGACTGGTGATGATGTCGTTACCTCTGCGGCTATCGGCTTTAGTTTTTTTTTTGGTGGCGCGGTTTATACCACAATCAACATCAGCAGCAACGGGCCTCTGGAATTTGGCAAAACTATAGATAAGTCCAACTCGCCAACCGCAATCACTTCTCCCGCTCTGCCAACCACATTAATGCCTTATTGGCGCGATTTAACCCCCTCGGCAGGACAGATTAAATACCAAACCCTGGGTATCGCACCTAACCGAATTTTTGTGGTGCAATACACAAGCGTTTTTGAGTATGGCTCCAAGCTAACCAACACCTTCCAAACACAGTTGTATGAAAATGGCGGCACTATCGTTTTCAGTTACCAGAGCATGAGTGATAATGGTAAAGCAGGATTTTCCGGTTATTACTATAGTGCTAGCGATTATGGACAATATTCCGGACAAGCCGCCAACTTAACCAACGGCCTGACCGTAGTTTGGACACACCCAGCAAAATTACTCACTCAATTACGCTTTGAAGAAAGTACCTGGACCAGTGCGACCGGGCAAGTGTTAGACAGCTCCGGCAATAACCTGAATGCCACTGCCATAGGTTCACCCCTGCCTACCCCACTTACCACCAGCCCTGCCATATCCGGTTCCACAGGTACTTGCGGTTACGCTAATTTACCTGGCGGAGCAAGCAATGGCGGCGCGTTCACAATACCCAGCTTGCCTGTCTATACCATCGCGAACGCTAAAACATCCGTTAGTTTCTGGATGTATTGGGATGGCATCAACAGCGTGATGCCTATTGGCTGGTACCAGTATGATCTTTGGTTTAACGGCACGGCTTTTGGATTTAATACAGCTCAGTCCGATATATACGGCATAACATCTACTGGCCTGGCAAAGGGTTGGCACCATGTAGTGGCTATCTTTGCTAACGGCAATTATCTGCAAAATCAATTATATATTGACGGCGGCTTAAAAACCCTCAGTCAGCAAGCAGGCGCTCAAAATACTAGCCAGGCAATCGTAAAAACGACCCTGCAATCGGGTGGCTGGACATCAGCTGCCAATTTTCGGTTTTCCGGTCGCATTGATGAGTTAAAAGTTTATGAAGGTGCTCTTACTTCAACTGACGTCACTTCGTTAGTCAATGAAACTCACGCCTGCCCAAACAGCACGCCCACTCCACTAGCAGAATATAAAATGGATCAAGCCAACTGGAATGGCACAACTAACGAAATTGTCGAAACAAGTGGATTGTATAACGGTACAGCCAAAGGCGGCACTAGCACAGCCAGCGCCAAATTGTGCCGAGGCGGTTTATTTGATGGCAGCAGCAATTATGCGGAAGTGCCTGACAATGCTAATTTACAACTAACTGGCAGCTGGACCATGTCGGCATGGATAAAAACCAGCAGCACGAATGTCAATACCATCATGTCTAAGGATGACCTGGCATCACCGTGGAAAGGTTACGAAATAGCAGTAGGCATGGGGGGTAGTGGGGTACTCTCCGCTAATTTAGGCTCGGGAGTTTGGTATTACAGTAATGGCAGCTTAGTCAATGATGGCTTATGGCACCATGTCGCTGTGCTGGTTAGCGGCACCAGTTTACAATTTTATGTCGACGGAGTAGTCAGCGGCACGGCAATCACTACCTCGGGCTCCACTACAAAAGCGACCACGCCATTACGAATAGGCCTAAACAGCGATACCGGCGCAGTTCGGTTTTTTAACGGCCAAATTGACGAATTAAAACTGTGGAACACGGCCCTCACAGCCGCCCAAATCAGTACGGTGTATACCAACGAGTTTGCCAGCAAAAACTGGGACGGCTCTGCACGCAGTTGCCCGCTAGTCACGTGGCCTAATCATATCCGCCTTATCTCCAATAGCACACCGCTCACCTGTGCACCCAGTGCGGTCACTATCAAAGCTTGCGATGACAATTTGTGTAACAACTTGTTCACTGGCAGTACCACTATCACGCTATCTTCATTAATGGGCGGTGTGGCCACAGGTACTTGGTCACCCAGTACGCAAACATTCACCAGTACATCCAGTGCTAATCTATCAGTTACCACTGCAGGCACTGTAACCATTGGCACTAGCGCTATCAGTCCAGCAGCCAGCAATGCTACACGGTGTTTTGTGGGTAGTACGGAAACCTGCAATCTAACTTACGCCGACTCCGGTTTTCAATTTGACGTTCCTGATCACGTTTCTGAAACCAGTCAACCCGTCAGTATCACCGCAGTACAAAAAGCAACGGGGAGTACAGGGTGTACTTCGGCCTTTGCGAACCAAACTAGGTCATTAAATATTAAATGTTCTTACAACAACCCATCTACAGGCACACGGCCAGTCAGAGTCAATTCGATTGCCTTAAACTCATCTTATAATGCCGCACTGGCTTGTGACAGCGCGGGGATTACTGCCAATGTCGCATTCAACGCCAGTGGTATCGCGTCTGGCACCGTGATGTATGCCGATGTGGGCAAAATGCAGATTACAGCAAAATATACTGGCAGCACCGCCACGGGAGATGCTGGCCTGGTAATGACCGGAACCGATACCTTTATCGCAGCACCCAAGGCGTTTACCTTTAGTAATATCACTGCCGCACCCATTAAGGCTGGTAATAACTTTGCCGCCACGGTTTCTGCTGTGAATAGTCTTAATGCTATTACACCTAATTTTGGGAATGAGACTTCACCAGAGTCAGCCACTGTGAACATGCAAGTCGTTCAACCCACAGGCAGCGGCTCGGCCACAGGCAAGTTTACTGCTGGTTTAGGTAGCTTTATCAGTGGCAGTGCCAGTAGCTTGTTAAATTGGACGGAAGTAGGATTAATCAAATTGACCGCCACTTTAAGCAGTGGCAATTATCTTAGTTCCGGCTTCACAGCCACAGGCACCAGTGCCAATGTTGGTGCATTTGTACCCGATCATTTTGACTCTAGCGTTCAACAAGCCTGTGTCGGTGATGATTTTACGTACTCCGGACAGCCATTTACCGCCACAGTCACTGCCAGAAATGCCTCTGGCGGCACGACCCTAAATTACGATGGCACAGCCAGCACATCGCCTAATTTTGCCAAAGCGGTGACTTTATCTGAAGGCGGCACCAGTCTTGGTACTATCAGCTCAGCCACAATCGCCTTGACCAATTTTATGGCCGGAGTTGCCACCACAATTACACCGGCATTTACTTTTACCAATGCGGAAACCGCTCCAACTTTAGTAGCCATTCGAGCGACCGACGCCAATACCAGCTCATCCGGCTTTACGGAAGGCGATGTAAACGCAGTTAGCGGTCGACTTAGCTTACAAAACGCTAGCGGTTCTGAATTGCTGGATTTACCAGTACCACTGCAAGCTGAACACTGGGCAGGTAATTCCTATGAAAAATATATTACCGACAACTGTACTTCTTTGGCGATACCCACCACCGCCAGTGGCCTGAGTGTGGTCGGCAGCACATTGAGCAGCAGTGACGCCAATGCCAGCATCAACGGAGTGAGTAGTGGTTCAACAACTCTGACTGGTGGCATTGGCGGCTTAACTCTAACCAAACCGGCAACCGGCACTATTGGCTTTGTTGACATTACCGTGAATGCGCCCAGCTGGCTGGAATTTGATTGGCTGGGTGCGGGTAAAACCGACACTAAAGCCCGAGCAACATTTGGTATTTATGCAACCGATCCCAACACTATTTACTTTAGAGAAGTGTATTAAATCGGCGTAATTTCACTATAACGAGGTATTTATGAAAGACGGTGTCAAAGAAATTTTAGGCAAAGAAGTGACCGGCGTGGTCATGGGTGGTAGGACGAGTTATGGTACTGAACAGCTATTTTTGGTTTTTCATGATGGCTCCTATCTAGAAATTTATGGGAGAGATTTTACCTGTTCGGCTAGTCTTAGCTATGGTGGTATCAACGCCGCTGTTGATTATGCAAAAGGTGCTGGTGCAAGTAACCCGACGGTGTGTGAGTTGAAACCTAAACCACGATTCAAAATGCATCCTAAAAGGTGATAACGCCTATCTTTAAGTTTGTTAATTCGACAATCAGGACAGTACTCTCACTTTAGCTAATAGGCTTTGGGGTATATTTGTATTTTAAATGTTGGGGAATTAGTGCCACACATTTGCAAAACCACAAGCCTTAGTTAATACACATTAACACAAGTAATGAATGTTGAGTGTATACCGAGGATCATCATGAAGAACCAGAATGATAACCACTTCTTAACTGTAATTCGCTCTATTGGGATCGTGCAAAAAGGGCAGTTCATATTAACGATTAAATTCGGTTTTGATTAACTCTGGTGATTTAAAGGCATCTGCTTTGCGCCTCAATTATTATTGGCTTTCTAAGTAACCAACTTAGCTGCTAAAGTCACGACCAGAAGAAATTATGCCTTAATAACTTGAACTTATCACCTATAACCGATCCAATCTCATTTTGGACTGCCTGCCATTATGATTGGGCTTAATTGATCAGTGCAACAAAGCGTACCAAACAAAAATTCAATTCCCCAATAAAGGCCTAATTTATGATGCTTGATCACCATAAAAAGTTGAAATTCAATAAAAAGTTCGAGCCTTGTGCTATTGACCTAGAAGATGAGTTGTATCCTAATGGAATTTTCGTTTTTAATGTAACGAAAATGCAACTTTACATTGATCAAAACCGTGCATTATTTCCAGTGACGCAAGCTAAAGTCGATGTACATTGCAAATTTTCCGGCAATTTAGACTATGCGTTTATTGAATCAGATGCCATTGATTTAAACAGGCCTGTGATTCTTGCCGAGATTGCCCCAAATATGTATAACTTAATTGATGGGCATCATCGAATCGAAAAAGCCAAGAGATTGGGTTGTAAACAGTTATCCGCAATCGAAATACACCCAGAGCGGCACATGCTGTTCTTAACAACTTTTGAAGGTTATAGAGCTTATATCGATTATTGGAACAAAAAAATCGATGCCCTTTGTCGATTAACTCGCTAACCACATTGGATAAAAGTTGCACTAGCTCAGGCTCGATCCTAAAGATGTAAGATAAAACTTTATTAGTTCTTAAAACAAATTCAGCGGGTAATTTCGGCCAAAAAAGGACAATCAGCTTCGAATTCTTTGTGGCAGCTATGGAGGATCGTGCTGACTTTCACCCATTATTGTTAAGAAATAATGAAATCTTAATTTCAGTGTAGAAGCTTATAAAGATAGTACTTTCGTACTGGTACGATAGTACCATTGATTAATATCAGACTTTACTACATCATAAAATCAATGTTGAAGTTGATTGAAGTTTGAGTTGATATTATCGGTCATCAAGGGACAGTCACCAAATTTTAACGAAGGACGGGTATGGGGGACATTGCAGCTGATGATTTTGCTTCAAAAATTCAGAGCGCTTTCCGTCCTTGATCGTCCGACTAGGCGCTGTTATTGTTTAGACATCAAGGGTTTAGTTTGTGATGAATCGTTAGAGTGCATTGACGACGATTTAATCGTCGCCTAACTATTAGGTATTTTGGTCTAAATTAGATAAAAAATGCGCCTTTTATCTAAAAGAATCAATGCATTATCCATTGATGAAATTCGATCCTCAGCTGACATTAATTCGTTTGCCGAAGACATAGGACATTACTATGGAGCATGTTTGTCGTGAAAAATAAATTAAATTTGCTAACTTTATCTGCTTTTGTATGTGTTGTTGTATTTAGTTTAAGCCCTATACCTACGAAGACTAATCCTGATCTTGACAAAAAATTATCTATCGACAAACCCCAATTACAAAATGCACTTCAAGTTTTAGAATGTCAGTTGCTACAAGCTAAAGGTGACCCAACCGGGCAAGCGGAACAATGTCTTGCAAAATTACAAATATCACCAACATCACCGGCAGATTGGAATAATCAAGGTTGGTCCAGATATAGATCTGGTCGATATTCCGAAGCGATTGTAGACTTTTCAAAAGCTGTCCAACTTGACCCGGCATATCGTAAAGGTTTAATTAACAAGGTTGTAACATTAGGTATGCTCGGGAAGCATGAAGAAGCACTTTCTTCGATAGATAACTTCTTAGAGACCAACGAAAATGACTTCGATGGCCTTATTAACAAATGCCTTGTATACGAAAAGTGGCGGCGTTTTGACTTGGCAATAAAATGGTGTAGTAAAGCTGTTGAACTGTTCCCTCGGAATCCTATACCTTTAAATAATCGGGGTTGGGCTTACCTACAATCAGCGAGTTTCATAAATGCCGTGAAAGATTTCGAAAGCGCGATTATGTTGTCTGTGAGTTATGCTGACGCGCTAGCTAATTTACAGGACACTCTTTTTCAACTTGGTGATGTTGACTTCTCAGTTTCAGTATACGAGCGACTCATTAAAGCAACAGATCATTCAGATAACATTAGGATCGAATTTGCAGAGTATCTCGTTAAAAGCAAGTACCGGCTAGATCGTGCAACTGAAATTGCTGAGAGTTTAGTTAAGAAGAACAAGGATTTAGGAAGCTTAATGTTGCTTGCAAAAACTTGGTCTGCACGTGGCGACCGTCCTCGCGTAAAGGGTGTGGTGGAGCAAATTCGAAACTCTTTGGGAGACAAACTCTTCAGAGAACTTGGACACAAATCAAGCAAATCAAACAATTCCTCTGATGTATTTAGGGAAAAAATATTTTACGACTTAAATTTTCAATCAGATAACGACCGGATTGCCTGCTATTTGGAAACTATTCAGCGCGATGTTTCAAATAAAACATTTTTTGAAGGATCAGATGCAGGTCTTATTGTCGATAATCAGGGGAATATACGGCCGGAAATCTTAAAACTATTACGCGAGGTAATCGGAAATAACCCTGTATCACGCTATGAGAACCCCATGGGATATGCAGTATTGGAGCCATTGGTAAAAGAAGAACTAGAGGTTGCAAAGCGTATTGGAATATTAAACACAAAAAACAAGATTTTAATTGGTACTCTTGATCTTCCATCCCTGAATGAAAGAGTTGTAGACGTTCCTAAAAGTTTCGTTTGCAATGGTAATAAAGACATGAGGACAGATTACGAAGAAAAAATTCTGTTGGTAAATTGGAGGTTATTCGATTTTTCGCATTATATGAGCAAAATACTTTTATCGGAATTACCTAAAAAATTCAATGGTCGTGAAACATCGGTCGACCTTGAGGCTTTGAACCGAGATATGCCTTTATATTTTCAGCCCGAAACTAACTCTGCATTCTTTTTAACAATCAGCGAGTTTTTGATGTTGGCGAAAGGAAGAGAAATTTTATCAGCCCCAAGTTTTGATTTAAATTCTGAAACTAACGTACTTCTTGTAACTGCAATTCGTGATGGGATTGAAGCGTTTTTAATAGGGCATGAGTTAGCGCACATCTTTAAAGGACACCAAAAAACGCAAGCTTCTGATAATAACAGCGTTGCGTTTTCTTGGCAGCAAGAGTTGGAGGCTGACAGTTTAGGATATCAACTTGCGGCTGAGATATTTAAGGGAAGATATGCAAAATTTAGCGATAAAGAATTAGCTGGGACTCTCGAAAAACTTAGCCTGTCAGCGCCACTTCTCTTTCTGCGAGAGTTAGAAGTTATCGAAGCTGTGAAAAATCTGAATACAGGTAAGCTAACACCACAGTTACTTTCTAATCTATTGACTACAATGAGTTCTCGCATCGCTCAAATTCAGGGTTGGCCTAACCACATTTCTAAAATGCAGTCAATTCCTGAGCAAGTTGGAAATCATCCCCCTGCGTCATTACGCGAAGCTGCTCTTGATCAAGAGGTTTTAAATCAGATTTATAAAGAAAGAATCTCTATCAAATCAAGTGCTTTGAGCGATACCTTAATTACGAAGATGTCCCAAGCAGTGTATGCGCATTTCTTGAAAACATATAAAAATTTTCTCGATGGATCTGTTTTATTAATTTTACAGGAAGAGGTGGATGATGCAGCGGCAAACTCGCATTAGAGTAGTAGCAATATTTTTCGTTTCCAATTGGATTAATTTTGCTTTTGCGCAGGTAAATGATTCAGAAACTAATGGAGTATCGCCTAATATCCGGGCAGTATTCTCAGAATCATCCTTATTGTCAGATAGGGAGTTATATTTGGCAATTTTGGTATTTATATTTGCGATTTTGATTTCTTTAATTGCGGCGTATCTCTTAACTAAAGGACAAGTAGCGCCGGATGCCGTTATTCGCCTCATTTCCTGCATCATCATTGTAAGTGGTCTATTATTTCTTATAGCGGCAGGTTACTCTGGTCAACAAATTTCCCCAGCTCTTGGGTTGCTTGGTACGCTTGCAGGTTATTTGTTAGGTAGGGCTGATACAAAAATAAATGAAACGCAGGGACGAACTCTTAAAAAATGTGAATCTCAGCATAAGTCAAATAATCAACAAAAAGATGAGAATTCCGAAGGAAATAGTAATGAAGACAGCCAGATATAGTATATTAAGCATTTGGGTGTTTTTATTGTGTTACTGCCCTATCCTTAGCTGTGATAGTTCAGCTAGAGACTTACAGGATGTTTTTCAAGGACAACAAGACCTAAATTTGCTTTCAGATGAGACAATTTATATCCGTAATAATAGCAATATATCATTAAAAGTATTTGTTACTAATTCTGAATTTAATTTTAGATGGCAACCAGCAGTTATAGAGGGTGGACAAGAACTACTGTTAAAAATGAAATCATTTTGGCTTGCCGTGTCAGTTAAGAATACTGAACACGATCTCTCGCATCAGGATAGAACAAACACCTCTTCCAAACCTTCTTATAAGCCGAATAACTTGGTCGACGAAGGTTTAATTCACGATGACTTTTTTATTCGACCGGTTAGACAAGGATTGCGTTATGAAATTTGTTTCAATACTAAAATAAAAGAATGGAAAATACGGAGTCTTCGAGGTGAGAGCTGTGGCTGAGAAAAGGTTAAATTGGAAAGCAGCAAGATTTATCTGCGATAAAACGGATAGTATCTAACATTTCGCTCAACAGGGATCAGCCATATCGTAATCATTTTATTGTTTTTTAAATTGCATGGCTGTAAACAACTTACAGGTTGGGCCAGATTCATTTCCATCAACCTATTAAAATCAAAGATATAAAATCTTACCAATCTGTGTTTAATAAATACGCATGTTAAATTAAATCACTGAGTACACCGGATAGCTAAAAGGCGGATGCCCGATAGGGTAATACGCCACGTTGTATCAACACAAACGCGGTAAGACGGGAACTTTGTAAAGCGATCGGCCAATGAATAAATTGTATAGCAATAAATTGTAACAATTTATATTTAACTCTAAGCCCCAGGGGGCTTAGCCAGTGCAACGCCGCTGAACTTTACTTTGAATGGCAGCTAATTGAACACCTGCCGACATTGAGCGCAAACCTTCGAATGTCAACTAGGGGTCGGACTGTAACCTTCGATTATCAGTGAAAATTGCCGTTATTGACTGTCCGTTTTGGCAGGTCGACACAAAGAGTAAATGAAATTGCAGAGTTCATCAAAAAAATAAAAAATATATAAGCTTTTTTCCTGCTGATTTTAGGCAACTGAAACTCTGTTGTTTTGTTGCATTTTGACAAATTTGCCTGAAATATTGGCTTCATTTAGCGCTTCATTATCCGGATCCAGATACCTTTTGTCTTGGGCTTTTTGAACATAATAAATTAGTCGAAAATCAATTGTTGCAGATCTGCAACTAACCTTTATAGATGCCAGAAAACCCGCGTAATTGCTAGCTTTGTCGTATTTTAATTGTGAAATAACCCCCTTGTTTTGTTGAATTATTTAGCAGATGATTACTCTACATTCTAAAAATAATCGATGAGGAAATTCGGCATGAAACTGATAAAGAGCATGATTTTACTAGGCGCTGTTTTTTTCATTGCCGGTATGGCATTTTTTCAGTTGTTTTTGCTGTTTACCAGCCTGTTGTTTGCGAAAAAAATTTATCTTCAGCACAACCCTCGGCATTGCGGATTAACGCCAACCTGATAATCAATTGCCGTGATGCATGGTCACCATTGAATAACGACTTCAGTTGTTAGCTTGGTTGTGACATTAATAGACAAAATTTAAAACATTTAAAAAATAGACACCTCTAAGTTCTTGTAAGTCATCAGCTTGTTTATCAAGCGCCAAGAATTAATGACTTTTTAGCATATTAATGGAAATGCATACTGTGAATGAAATCTGGCCAGAATTTATCCAAAAAACCATAGAACCACCCAAAACCATAACTGAGACAGTGGACCGATTATTCACCGTGCTTGATTTTGAACACAAAGTTGCCATTGCAGCAATGCCGCAAGAGGAGTTAATCAACTTGCATTTCAGCTTAGGATTGGCAATCCGTAATGCATTCGAGTTTTGGGATTCAAAAAGTCCATTGCTTAATTCTTGTAAGCCAACGCATTCAGATAATATTTCAGACCAAATTATTCACGAGCTTTGGCAAAGGTTGATCCACACAAGTGAGTATAGGACGTTGAACGATACAATTGCCTAATAGGGATTTTTTTGACCAACAAAACCCTAAAAAATGCTGAAGTTCTTTACCTTGATTTTGCCTCTCATGCCGACTGGTATTTTAGTTTTAGTGCTGTTAGTCATAAAGACACCTTCAGCGCACGCTACGCAGAACAAGAAACCAAAGGCTGTGATTACTTTGGCACCGGCAGCCAATGAGCAAAGCGTTATCAGACTAATTGGCAGTAGAAGTTATCATAAGGACGGATCAATCAGTGCCTATCAATGGATTCAGACCAAGGGAGTAACTGTTGTCATTAACAACCCCAACTCTGCAACAGCAAGTTTCACTGCGCCAAAAATTCCTAAAACCAAGCTGCCCACGAAGGCGCTTAGCTTGCCATTCAGATTAACAGTCACTGACAATCTTGGTGGAACTAGCCGTGGTACGAGCAAGACCACCGATTCATCAAGAAAATCAACAAGCCGACGATCGGTTTCAAGGCCTTCCACTCCGCACAAGCAACGCTCGACGGGATCGAGACCGCCCATATGATCCGAAAAAAACAGTTGTCAGAAGACAACGTTCCGGCCTATAAACAATTTATGGCGTTGGCAGGATAATTTTGCCCGCAGAAAGGTATTCCTCGGCCTTTTATGAAATTTGCGACACAACCGGTGAGTTTGATCAAAGGTTTCCACTGCGCTTTAATCCCCTTTATTCAACGACACCGATTTCGAGGCTGTTTACTCGGGTAACTTGGAGAATGATTCCGGCCAAAGGTGGTAATGCCAGTTCAATTGAAAAGGGTAAATTCATCCATGGAATTGGTTCTGAAGAGAGGGTGTTGTTACTCACTTGACTACCATCGTACACACGTGAGTCAGAATTGAATATTTCTGTAAACTCGCCCGCTGTCGGCACGCCAATTCGGTAATGCTCCCTGACCACTGGGGTAAAATTGAGCACCATGACTAATTCCTGATGTTTATCTTTGCGTCGGTAACTGATGATGGATTGTTCGGCATCATGGCAATCGATCCATTCAAAACCATCATGATCAAAGTCGTGTTTATATAAAGCAGAGTGGGCTTTATATAGTCGGTTTAAGTCAGCTACCAACGTTTGTAAACCTTTATGCTGTGCGTAATCCAGCACATACCAGTCTAGCGGCTGTGTAAAATTCCATTGCGTTCCCTGACCAAACTCGCAGCCCATAAATAATAGCTTTTTACCTGGATAGGTAAACATCATCGTATACAGCAAGCGCAGGTTGGCAAAACGTTGCCATTCATCGCCCGGCATTTTGCTTAACATCGAGCCTTTGCCATGCACAACTTCATCGTGAGAAAAGGGCAGGGTGAAGTTTTCAGTAAACGCATACAGCATACCGAAAGTAAGTTGACTATGGTGATAGCGCCTATGAATGGGATCTTCTTTCATGTATTCGAGAATGTCGTTCATCCAGCCCATGTTCCATTTCATGGAAAAGCCCAAGCCTCCTACCCAAGTAGGCCTTGTCACACCGGGCCAGGACGTGGACTCTTCAGCCATCATTACGGTACCAGGATGCTGTTGGTGGGTGACAGTATTCAACTCGCGAAAAAAATCGATCGCTTCCAGATTTTCATTGCCACCGTAATGGTTCGGCGTCCAGTCATGTTCTTCACGGGAATAGTCCAAATACAACATGGACGCCACCGCATCCACGCGAAGACCGTCGAGATGAAACTCTTCCAGCCAGAAAATGGCGCTGGAAAGTAAAAAGTTTTTCACTTCATTTCGACCATAATTGAAGATCAACGTCCCCCAATCGCGGTGCTCACCTTTACGAGGGTCTTCATGTTCGTAGAGTGCTGTGCCATCAAAACGGGCCAAGGCAAATTCATCTTTCGGGAAATGGGCAGGTACCCAATCCAAGATGATACCGATCTTGTTTTGGTGGCAACAATCAATAAAATAGCGAAAATCATCTGGCGAACCGAAACGACTGGTTGGTGCAAAGTAGCCGGTAGTTTGATAACCCCATGACGCATCCAATGGGTGCTCCGTCACTGGCATTAACTCGATATGGGTAAAGCCCAGGGTTTTCACGTACTGTACCAGCATATCAGCTTGGTCACGATAGTTTAAAAAATGACCTTGCTCATCGTGTTTCCAAGAGCCTAAGTGCACCTCATAAATTGACATAGGCTCATGCAGCCAGTCATGATTGGCACGATTATCCATCCAGGTTTGATCTTGCCAGTGATACATATCCTTGGGGACAACGATGGAAGAGGTATTAGGACGTAATTCAAACTGTTGGCCATACGGATCAGTTTTAACCAACACCTGATGGCTTTGGCGGTTTAAAATCTCAAATTTATACAGACAACCTGCGTTCAAGCCCGGTATAAACAGTTCCCAAATTCCACTACCGCCTAAGCTGCGCATAGGATGACAGCGACCGTCCCAGCAATTAAAGTCACCGATAACGCTCACTCGACCTGCATTGGGCGCCCAGATTGTGAACAGAACCCCATCGATCTGATCAACCGTTTGCAAATGGGCTCCCATTTTGCGATAAGCATGCCAATGCTTGCCATCAGCAAACAATTGGCGATCAAATTCCGGCAATTGCACACCAAAATCGTAGGGATCGTAATTGAGATGTGTTCCTCCATCTTTATCGATCCAGGCCAGTTGATAATGGAGGGGTAATTCGCTGGGTTTGGCAAGGTATTCAAAAAAATCCGTACCCGTGATTCGAGGGATTGCTTGACCAGTGTCGGCAAAACTCACCGTTTCTGCATAGGGTAAGTAAAGGGTGATTTTGACTTGTTTACCAAACGAATGGCGGCCCAAAATGCAAAAAGGATCATGATGTGTAGCAGCGGTGATTTTGAGTGCGTCCGCATCCAGTGGTGTGTTCGATGAGTATTTCAAGTGTATGCCTCAACAGGGAGTTATTAAAGCCCCATGTCAGCGTACTATGGAGCGTCGTAGTGTGATTCGATGGTTATATTTTTAAGATATGATTACGTGCTAGCTGGACTGAAACTGATTTATAAACCCAGCAGTGAAACTAATTCTTGATTATGCATACAAACCAACACAATGAGTGTAAAGCTTTGGATGTTATAAAACAAATCAGTTAATGGATCGAGTTAGCCATTACACCCATATCTTAAATCCATTTTTACTCCAAACTGCCATTTTATTTACATCAAATTCCTACCAAAACGACGACAGATCTTGCAAAAACCTGGTAGTGGTATTGATCAACTACCTTTTCCAAATGTTCCTGGTCAAGAATAGCAGCATCTCCTACACAGCTGGTATCCACAAACCGGTACCATTTTTTATGGCTAAGATAAGGCAGCATAAATTTCGAATCTTCATAATGAGCATTAGCAATGAGATATAAATCGGATGCAACATTTTTATCAGAACGTCCAAACATATGCGCCGCTATACTACGCGATTCGTCATCCCAATTAGGATTCCCCAGTTGTTGACCATGCCAATCGATTTTTAAACCTATACCATTCTTTAGAGTGAAGCTGTCATGGCGTAATAAGTCATGTTGTTTTCTAAACGCAATCAACAAACGGAAAAAACGGTATAAGCTCTGGTTCTCTTCTAACCTTTGCCAGTTTATCCAACTGATCGTATTATCCTGACAGTAAGTATTGTTATTTCCATATTGTGTCCTCCCCATTTCATCCCCAGATAAAATCATGGGCACGCCACGTGACATAAACAATAATGTGACCAAATTACGAACCTGACGTTCACGTAAATGTATTATTTCCGGATCAACCGTCTCACCCTCTGCACCACAATTCCAACTGAAATTATTGTTATCACCATCGCAATTGCCTTCCCCATTGCCGAAGTTATGTTTGTCGTTATAGCTGACCAAATCCTGTAAGGTGAAGCCATCATGACTGGTTACAAAATTAACACCGTGTCCAGGATCTCTTCCAAATTGATAGAGATCAGAACTTCCTGACAATCGATTCGCCAATTTTCCTACCATGCCAGGATCGCCTTTTACAAACCTTCTAATATCATCGCGGAAATGGCCGTTCCATTCTGCCCACCGACCCCAGTTCGGAAAACTACCCACTTGATATAATCCCGCCGCATCCCAGGCTTCTGCAATTAATTTGGTGCTGGCAAGCACCGGGTCACCTGCGATTTGTTCAAGTAACGGCGGGCTGTCCAATACCATACCCCGCTGATCGCGGCCAAGTATGGAGGCCAAATCAAAACGGAAGCCATCAACGTGTAGCTCTGTCACCCAGTAGCGTAAACTATCCAGAATAAAATGTCGTACATAGGGATGATTGCAGTTGATAGTGTTGCCGCAACCGGAAAAATTCATATAGCTACCATCTTCGGTCAGCGTGTAATAAGTACTGTTGTCGATCCCTTTTAAGGAATAACTTGGTCCGCGGTGGTCTCCTTCTCCGCTGTGGTTATAAACAACATCTAGGATGACATCGATACCCGCCTTATGTAAGGCTTTGACCATGTCTTTAAATTCATCGATTTCGCAACCAGGCGCATTGCCAGCGGAGTACCCCGCCTTAATAGCGAAAAAAGATAAAGGATGATAACCCCATAAATTTCGCAGTGCAGCACCCGTTGCAGGATTAGTGCGATCGTTATCCAGTTCGTCAAATTCAGTAATCGGCAGAATTTCGACAGTTGTAATCCCCAGTTCCACCAGATACGGTATTTTCTCGATAACCCCCTTGAAGGTGCCCGGATGAACCACATTGGAAGATGGATCTTGGGTAAAGCTTCTGATATGCATCTCGTAGATGATGGAATCAGCAAGGGGGCGATTAATGGGTTGGTCCGACTCCCAATCATATTCCTTATGGATTAATAAGGCGCTTCGATAGAGTGTTTTAGTGGATTCGGGTAACGCCCAAGTCGATCGTCCTTTTAAAGCAATGGCGTAGGGATCGGCCAAAAGCAGGTTACCATCAAATTTATGTCGATGCGACTGCGGTCCGTCCATTTTATAGGCGTATTCAAATCCCTCTTTCAACCCAGCGATGAATACATGCCAAACGTCACCTGTACGATTAATTTTATTATCTAATGAAAAAGCGGCAATTTCATGATCATTACCAGGTAGGAAAAATACCAGGGTGACATCAGTTGCATGTCGCGCGTATATTGAAAAATTGATGCCCCCGGGTTTAATAGTAGCGCCGAACGGTAAAGCCTGTCCTCGTTGTAAACCAACAGTGCCAGTTATCAAGGAAAGGAACTCGGTAGTCGATTTTGCCGTCATAAATGATCCCTTCTAAGTGTTTGGTATTAAGTCATTCCGCGATTCAAACATCCACTGGAAAATTAACGCCAGATAGCTAACTTAATGTTTAAATTGAACAATTGGATGATAGTTATTGCACCTATTTAACGAACCGCTACCTTAACTAAAGAATTCTTGGTTTAGTTAATGTTGCGATACCGGTTAATAAAACAGCAAATTAGGTGGCTTTGGTTGCTAAAAAGGTTTGGTTTAACGCGAATCCTGCTATCAGTTTATTGAGAGCTTTTGAAGTTGGATTTTCTGTGACGGAGTAAAGTGTAGGCATCTGACTGGAATCCAAATAAGTAAAATAAGGCAAGCAAAGATTGCTAGCTTCGACCCTGTGCTCACAGCACAGAGTGCTTGTCAGTTTAGTTTAGTGCAACCATTTAAACTCGTTGCACTATTGGAATCGTTGTCTTCTCTTGTCAATCAGCCGAGGCTGGTACGGATCATTTTAACTTTTTTTCCAGGTTTCGGAAGAATTCAGAAACCGTAGTTAAGTCAAATTTCTTAAAGTATCTTTGAAGGTTGCCTGCTACCCTTCCAACAGATCCTGATTTATCTCTGCTTCTTTAGCGGGTAGAATTAACCAGTTTATCAAGGCACTATAAAAGTCAATAGTTTGGTTTTTATCCCAAACAAGGCGAGCTCTAAACTCTACTTCCCCACCATTTGTCTGACTAAGCTACCGTATATATTGTAGGTTTTGTCCTAACATTTCCGGCGTGATCTTTTCGCCTGGTTGATGTTTGCAATCTGATTCACTAAATCTTCTCGGTTTTGCCCTTCAGAACTAAACTAAAATTTGCAAAATGAGTGATTTGGTTGCTAAAAATCACTCAGCGCAGCCATGCTATAATTGAAACCTTTAAATGCCTTCCAACACCAGTAACATAATCGAACATGGAATTACACCCACTTTGCACCTTTTTCCCACGCATGTCAGATGAAGAATTTAGTTCACTGAAAGTAAGCCTTCAAAATAACGGACAAACACATCCTATCTTCACGTTGGGTGGCATGATTCTCGATGGGGGTAATCGCTACCGTGCTTTATGTGAACTGGGTATTGAGCCTATTATGGTTGAGTATCAGGGACTAAGCCCAACGCAATTTGTTTTATCGTCCAACTTGCACCGAAGACATTTAACGCAAGGCCAGTCCGCAGCTATCGTGTCCGCGTCGCAAGGTTGGATCAATGCGCAGCCTGAATCTCAAACGCCAAATCATTTATCACTGGATACCGCTGCAGCAAGAGCTAAACAATCCGGTGTAGGACAGCGAACCCAACAATTAGCCGATAAATTGGTCAAGGAAGCACCCGTTGATTTGGTCAACGAAGTGATTAATGGCAAAAAGAGCCTGAATAAAGCAATAAAGGAGATCACTCCACCGAAACCTGTCGTTCCCAAGTCAACTGACATAGTTGTAGAATCTGAAAATAACGTTGATCCTATTCTGAGCACGTTTGAACCACAACAACCGCTTATTAATTCGGTTAATAATCATGTCGGAGTAGTGACAGATGAAGACGGCGATACGGGTTTAAATTCGCTGGATGGTATTCAACGGTTAACAGAATTGAACAAGGCATTAAACGCTCGTATCATTGAATTGACGCTTGAAAAAGACGAGGCAGTGAAGTCGGCCAGCTATTGGAAAGAACAATATTTAGTGCTGGAAGCGTCATTAAATAAGGATAGGGTTGAATAATGTTTGAACTACCCTCAATATGGAACCTCGTTATTTCGACTATTGTGTTTTTCATGGCGGCTAAATACCTGCACCGTATTCTTGAGGACTACGGTCTTCCTAAAGGGATGGTCCGTGGGGCATTAGTATTTAGCCTTGCCTCTTTAGTGTCATGGGGATCAGGCGAAATGGTGGATTGGTCGCAAGATAAAATATCGGGATCGCATTCCACAATAGAAGCCTCAGATGGTGTGTCTCAGTTGCTTAAATTAGTTGATCAAAAGCAATCAGTTCGTCAGAACTAAAAGATTAAGTTTCAAATCAACCGTAAGGTTGGGGCATTTGACTCAAAGATTTGTTATGCTTGCGATCGAAAGCTTTTTTATGGATAAAAGTAGCGACAATTATGCTGGGCTTAAAAATATCACAACTGCTAATGCTTGCTGAGATTATTCATTTTGTTGAGAGTATCGAAATCCAGAGTCTGTAAAAACACGTTGAACGAAACTATCGATTCGTTAAGAAAATAACGAAGCCGATAGCCAATGATGTGCTAAAAAGAGAAGTCGACCATCGATTGTGTCGAACACGTCTCTAATAGACCAGGGAAGCGTATTTTGAATTCCGTTGATGTCTACAAGATAGGCTAATCGAAATAGTGTAATTACCCCCCCCCCCATATTAATAGCGATGTTGCCAACAAAAATACTGGACAAGACCGGAAATTTTCAGAGTAGTTGTCGTCTCAACGGTTAAGTTTTAGGCAGCTTTTTTGTTCTGGATTATTACCTCTGAGTTATGTTTTTGATGAGCATCAGCCTTATCAGGATTCAGATGAACTGCTTGAATTTTTTCCCAATTCCGGGTGGCGCCACTCCATCGCTGTGGATGTCGATCACGAGCCGTCTCATAGACGGCTTTACGCTTAATCAGTAGCTCCTCATCCAAACCTTCATGACGTTGTGTTGGTGTGACGAAGTGAATAGCGCTATGACGATGCTCGTTGTTGTACCATTCCACCAAGCGCATTACCCAGTCACGAGCATCCATGACCCTGGCAAATGGTATTAGCGGATAGCTTGGCCGGTATTTTAAAGTCTTAAAGAGCGATTCTGAATAAGGGTTGTCATTGCTAACCGAAGGCCTACTCAACGAGGGCATCACGCCGAGTTGCTGCAAGGTTGCCAGCATCGTAGCGCCTTTCATTGGGCTACCGTTGTCAGAGTGCAGTATAAGCTGGTTTGACTGTATACCTTCACGACGGCACAGGTCGCGTAATAGTTCACCTGCCAAGACGCTGCTTTCCTCTTCATACACCTGCCAAGCCACGATCTTACGTAAGCGACCTATTAACAGCGTCTATCACTCCTAATTGAAAGAGCAGAAGATAGTGTCCACGCATAACTAGGTGGACACCTATGATAGAGAATAAATGTCGATTATCGCGATCACTGATAGTGGGGCAGCGGAGTGATGGCCGTTGCCGGTATGACCCGAAAGCCAAACGGGAGCTTGTCGAAGCCTGTCTACAACCGGGCGTATCGGTTGCTCGGATGGCACTGGATCACGGCATTAATGCCAATCTGCTGCGTAAGTGGATTCAACAGTATCGGCAACAGGCCGGCTTAGTCACTCCAAGTACCCCGGCAACGCAAACTGCCTTTGCACCGGTTCTGTCCATGGCGATACCAAAGTCGGAGGAAACCAGTCTCAATGTGCTGTTGCCCAACGGGGTTAAACTGGCGTTTCAAGGGGTTAGGCTGACCGATCTTTCCCCTTTATTGACTGATCTTGCGGCCTTGCCATGTTCCGCTTCGAACCCGAATTAAAGGTCTACTTGCACCGTGACCCGGTCGATGGCCGCAAGGCCATCAATGGTTTGGCACTGCTGGTCGAGCACGCGTTAGGCTTAAATCCGTTTGAGCCCGCCATTTACGTGTTTAGCAATCGTCGACGGGATCGGGTCAAGCTGCTGTTGTGGGATCGTACCGGCTTCTGGTTGATGATCAAACGGCTGGAAGCCGACCGATTTCGCTGGCCAAAAGAGGCGGCGGTGGTGACCTTGACAGTCGAGCAACTCCACTGGCTGTTAGCCGGTATTGACTTGGCCGCGATGCGGCCGCATCCCGTAAGAAAATATACAAAAGTAGGCTGAAAATAACTAAAAATGTCGGTAAAATACGCGTATGACGACGATTACGCTTTCTGCTGATGACTATCAAGCGCTACTGGCTGAGCAGCAACGGCTGACCCATCAACTGCGGTTGATGACGGTCGAGCGTGATTTATTGAAAGAACGGGTGAATGCCTTTTTGCATCGTCTATTTGCTGCCAAGTCCGAGGCGCGCGCTAATCCGGCCCAGCGCGATCTGTTTCTGAACGAAGCCGAAGCGCTGGCACCCCAAGGCGTACCGGTTGCCGAGGAAGTGACGCCCGAAGCCGTCGACGTGGGCGGTCTGCGCCGCCAAAAGCGCGGCCGTAAACCGCTTGACCCTCATTTACCGCGCGAAATCGTGCGCCATGAATTACCGGAAGTCGAACGCATCTGCGCCCATGACGGCACTCGTCTGGTGGAAATCGGTGCTGAAATCAGCGAACAACTCGATATCGTCCCGCAACAGGTGCGTGTGATTCAGCATCATCGTATTAAATATGCCTGCCCTTGCTGCGATGAAAGCATTCGGGTCTCGCCGACACCGGCGCGGGTGATTCCCAAAGGCTTATTGACTGAAGCAGCGCTGGCCTGGGTGGTCACCGCCAAATACCAGGATGGCCTACCTCTGTATCGGCAAGCCACCCTGTTAGGCCGGTTCGGTGGCGATTTGTCGCGCACCACCCTGGCAGCCAGCATGGTGCGGGTCGGTCATGCGGTGCAACCGATCATCAATCTGTTACGCGACCATTTGTTGGAAGCCGATCTGATCCTGGGCGACGAAACCGTCATTCAGGTGCTCAAAGAATCTGGGCGAGCCGCACAAAGTAAAAGCTATTTGTGGGCGCAAATGACTGGCTCCGGCCCACCGATCCGGCTGTTTAGCTACGCCCCCGGTCGTAGCGGACAACAGGCGCAGGCGTTATATGACGGTATCAAACCCGGCGCGGTGTTGATGAGTGACGGTTATGAGGTGTATAACGCGATTGCCGCCACGCACAGGGCAATCCATCTCGGTTGCTGGGCGCATGCGCGCCGTTACTTCGTCGAAGCTGAAGCAGTCATACCCAACGCACAGCAAACGGCCACGCAGTTTATCGCCGCAATTGGCAAGCTGTATGCCATTGAGGCCAACACGAAAGACCTCAGCGCCGAACAGCGCAGGCAACGCCGCCAAGAACAAAGCCGACCGGTGTTGGCGAACATTGAAGCCCTGTTGTTACAACACCTGCACGCGGTAACCCCCGGCAGTTTAATGGGCAAGGCCTTGCATTATCTCTCGTCGCAATGGCCTAAATTGACCCGCTTCGTCGAGAACGGTGCCTGGCCTATTGATAACAATCTCTGCGAAAACGCCATACGTCCATTTGTTGTTGGACGTCGCAACTGGTTGTTTTGTGACACGGTAGCCGGTGCCCGTGCCAGCGCGAATCTGTATTCACTCATTGAAACTTGCAAAGCCAATGGTATCGAGCCTTACAACTATTTGGTGGAATTGTTCCGGCAGTTGCCCTTGGCAAAAACCGTCGAAGACTTCGACGCATTGCTACCTTGGCACATCGTCAACCCAACGACCTAATAAACCATTCGCCCTGGTTCGGAAAATCAATAGCGTGGTTTAAAGGGCGCTTACGATCTTACGGCTAAAAATATCGACAAACAGGTAAAGATAGAAAAACTGCCCACGTATAGCCGATGGCAGTAGAGTAAGAAGCAGGACGTAGTCTAGCTATTTTCCTGCTTCTCCTCCCCGAACCATACGTGCACCTTTCAGCGCATACGGCTCTCCATTTAAGAATGGCTCATAGCCATTGCAACGTCTTCATAGCGAGAGGTGACGGTATTCCTTATTTCATCACGTATAATATACGGATTCGTTTCTGGATTGCGCCACCGGAATTGGCTTTTACGACTGGAGACCAGCCGCTTAAGTACAACACCTCCTAGATTTCCTTTACCATTACGACCATACAAGACCCAGGTTTTCGCTTTACCTGCCTCAGGTCTCCGAAACCATTGCTTCATCAATAATTTGATTGACGTGCGAAACTTTCTGGCTAGCCAATATCCGATCTTCCAGAACATTATCTGATCTAGTTTTCCAAACATGACCGCTGTATAGTCAGTAAATTGATAGAAATTTGCCCATCCCGATAATTTCCGGTTTAGACGAACAATGAGATCTATTTTATTTTCACTATAGTTACTGGATAACTCAATCACTAACTTTGCAGCAAAGTGTTTGAATTTATCTTTAGGTATTGTTGTTACTATCCGCTTATTACCAAGACTTCCACGTTTACGAATAATCCTATGTCCTAGAAAAACAAAACCGTCATCAACATGTGTTACATGGGTTTTGTCCATATTGAGTGTTAATTTCAGTTCGTCCTCTAAGAAGCTTCGACATTCTTCACGCAGGGCTTCCGCTTGGGCTTTTGTGCCTTTAACAATAACAACAAAGTCATCTGCGTAGCGACAATAACTAATGGCAGGACGCCATTGCCTGTTTTCTAGCATCGCAATAGGTCGTTTACTATCAATACTGTGATTCCAAGACCATCGATCTTTTCGAGCTTTATTGTTTAGGTATTTTGTATCCAACCATTGATCAAACTCGTTGAGCATAATATTGGATAGCAACGGCGATACCACTCCCCTTACACAAAAGAGAATATTTTTCACTCGGCGTCTGATTTTGCTCGCTAGCTGGTATCGACGATTGCGAATTACCTCCAGTCGGCGCCATTTGTCTCGGTATCGAATGTTTAATCGTAATCAACTCTTTTCCCACAATGACTTCTTTGACCAGCAACCTCATGATCTTTTGGCGCTGATCAATGCCGAGAGTATCGGCATTTGAGCGCATGCGTTCCAGAAAAGCCGTAAGGGTTTCGGCAAGCCGTAAATAAGCTGCCTTATCCGCCGTTTGGTGTGTGATTGCTTGGAGTTCTGCCTGCATGGCCTGTTCTCGTTGCCGTAATGGCGGCATTCTGACTCGAAGTTCATCAATCGAAAGCAACTCTTCCTGATAAGCTGTCAGTAATCTCTCCATACTTTTGCGTACCCGAATCAAATCGCGGTTCAGCGTTTCTAGACGGCGTTTGATTGGGCTAGAATCTCGGGCCGCTTCCAGTCGGCGATTCAACTCGATTTGAATCAGTGTGGGGCTCTCAAGTAGGCGCAGAATTTCGTTCCAAACCAATTCATCCAGTAAATCCTGGCGAATAGGTTTTTCATCACAGAGGGCTTTCCCTCCATGACGATAAGCGTCAGAACCCGTGCAACGGTAGTAGTAAATTTTACGCGCCGATGTTCGTGACGAATTTCGATAGAGGGCATAGCTACACTGGCGACAATGTAGCAACCCCTGGAGAATACTGGGTTCGATGGTACGTCGCGGTCCATACTGTTTATTATACGTCAGTTTTTCCTGTGCCAAGGCGAAGGTTTCCTCACTTACCAAAGCGGGTACCGGAATTTCTATCCATTCGCTATGTGGTCGCTCATAGTTTGAACTATTACGAGACGATATGCCACCACGTAACCGAAGTGGCCGAGTGATACGCTGACGTGCCGTAATAGCAGTTTTGCCAAAATAGGCGCGGCCTTGGTAAGCAGGATTACGCAGTATTGCCCAGATTACTGAACGCTCCCAGCGGGGTTTTTGTTTCCGAGTGGGCACACCTAACTCGGTTAACTGGCGAGTAATCGCGCCAATACTTAGTCCTTCCACCGTATACAGATTGAAGATTTTGCGCACGACATCCGCTTCGCATTCGATAATTTCATAGTAGGCAGCCGCTACATCAGTTTTGCGGATATATTGATAGCCATAGGGGGCGCCACTCAATACGCTGACTTCACCTTGTTTTGCCCGATGCCGTTTACCGCGCCTTGAGCGTTCCAGAATTTGCGCCCGCTCGTATTCGGCAATCATTCCCTGAAACTGTATCAGCAATTGATCTTCTGGGGTACCTGAGTGTGGTGCTTTGATGAACACCACCTCGACACCGTGCCGCGCCAGTTCTTCAGTCAGCAAAACCTGGTACGCGTATTTGCGGCTCAATCGATCTGGGGATAGCGCAAGAACCGCTTGAATATAACCTTCTGCGGCTAAATCTCTGATTCGCTCAAGCCCTGGTCTGATTAAATTGGCCCCACTATAACCTTCATCTTCGAAAATCCATTCATCTGGCACTTGGTAATTTTCTTGGCGAGCAAACTCTATCAGCACCGCCGTCTGACTGGCTATGGTCTTCTCTTCCTTCTGTTGATCCGAAGAGACGCGGGCATAAATGGCGGCTATTTTCATGGCTTTCCCCTTTTAGTCCTGTGGATTCATCAATACGGCGTTCACGGTTAGGAACCAGAATAGCAAATGCTTGCTCCAACTTTGTGGCTTGTAGACGATCAAAACTATATTCCAACTCAATATCATGACTTCGCCGAGGGCGATTAGCCATGGCGGTGCAGCTTGTCGAGAAAACTGACGATGGCTTGTGCCACAATTTCGCCTATCGTCATGCCGCTGGTCTGCGCATGCCACCGAAGCCGTTTCACGATATCCGCTTGCATTTTTATTGTGATCGGGATTGAGGGTGAAACCACCAAAATGGGACCATCTATATCCTGCGCTTCCTGAAGGTAGCGATAAGCCTGACGGCGTGACAACCCAAATTTTTGGGTCAATGCCTCTGCAGCATCTGCTAAGGTATAACCCTTTGCCAGCAAGTCGAATGCGGCATTCAGCCGGTGAGTTTTGTCGGTGTTTGAGGATCGCGTCATGAGACATATATTTATTACCTTTTACGCCTCATGTCAATCAATGAAGTTGATCGACAGAATGAAATTTGCCTGTCAAATTCAAAGTTCTCTTTTGTGTCTATGGCGTGATCACACCGCCTTGCGGAACCCCTTCACTTGAAGCGCAAAAGAGACCTTGATCAATGTGGCCAGCTTTAATGAACTGCCAAAGCAGAGCTAGGAATCGTTGATCGCAGATTCTTTTCCGTACATATTTCAGTAACAGTTTGTGATGCACTGTATCAAAGTAGCTTGCTAGATCACCTTCGATGACCCAGCGACCTGCTGTGTAATTACTATCTTGTAACTGAAATTTCACCGTCCTAATCGCATGGTGAACGCTGCGTTCCGGCCTGAATCCATAGGAGGAGCGATGAAAATCACTTTCCCATATAGGCTCCATAACCATCAGCATCGCTCGCTGCACAATTCGGTCAGTTAATGTCGGAATACCTAACGGTCTTTGCTTACCATTCGGTTTAGGAATATATACTCGTCTTGCTGGTGATGGTCTGTAATCTCCTGATAACAGTTGTAGCCGAATCTGCTCCAAGTGTTGATCAAGGTGACCTTCCAGCATGGCTTTGTTTACTCCATCAATTCCAGCTGTTTTAGCACCGCTAGATGCAAGTGTAATGCGAGCTGCTTCAAGCAACCAAGACCGGTTAGTAATGAGTCGTAACAAACGATCAAATTTACGCTGACCATCCGCTTCAGCCCACGTTGCAATTTTGTTTTGCATTTCGCTGATTATCAAAGGTCTTCACCTCTCTAAAGTCAGATAATTTGCCAAGCAAATTTCTTAAACTGTTTCCCTTCGCCCTGTAATGGGGTTTCCCCATCTCAGACTACTACGAAAACTCCGCCAATCTATTTATCATCGGGGTCACACTCCCTTAGCATCTAAATAGACCTTCCCCAGTCCACATGCTGGACTCAAGCGTATTGGTTAGGCTGCCGATCGCAGTCTTTAGCCTTGCTTTCTGCAAGTTGATACAGATGCTTTGATTTAACTACGCTCTTTTCAAAGCCCGTCTCTATTGCCCTACATGTACAATAGAAAGTGAAGAAATAAGCTGCCTCAATTCCTCATCTGTATTCCACCTGTTAAACCGTGTAGGTGGAGGCGACATTTCAGCCCATAGATACGGATTAATCGGTTCGTGTTCCTCAGCCTTCCAATACTCAGCCTAGAGGTGCATCTTGGCGTAACGGTTTCGCCTCACACCCCGTTTCCCACGGGCTACGTCACTCCGCTAGTGTACAGCAGATCACCGCCGCTTCGGCTCTCACTCTCTCATAGCAGAAAGTGGGCATTTGTTTAATAGCTTCTGCGAATAAAACAAATGCATTCCAAACATGCTCAAGCTCTGTTAGTGTCTATCCATAACACCTCCAAAGGTTGGGCGCACGATAGGTAATATCCCAGCTATAGAGTTGATTAGGCGCTGTGGCACAGATCGCACGAGGTTTAGTACGGGATTGGGCTGGGCGTTCACTACGACGGTGTGCCAGTTGGTTTTCTGCACGCAGTAGGCGATAGAAAGTCGATTCAGATGCTAAGTAGCGACCTTGATCGGCCAGTCGAGGTACGATCTGGCTCGGCGGTAGATGTCCAAACTCGGCTGAATTGGCGACAGCCAGCACCTTGGCTCGCTCCATTTCGGTGAGCTTGTGCGGCGGCTGGTAAGTACGTACAGGACGTCGATCGAAATGGACAATCTCACCCGTCTGCCAGCGTTGCACGGTGCGTTCGCTTAAACCGAGCACTTGACAGGCTTGAGTCTGGCGCGCGCCCGCTATGGTCGATTCATTCAGTAAAACAATCACCCGCTTGCGCTCTTCGTGGGCCGTCATTCGACCTCTCCCCCCAAGAGCGCTCGGAACTTTTTTTGCAAAACCAACAGCGCGGCGGCCTCTGCTAAGGCTTTGTCTTTACGCAACAGTTCCCGCTCCAATCGATGGTTATCAGCCTTTAAGGTCTGTAAAGCCCGACTATCAGATGAGCCGCCTTGAAAACAGAAATCAGCTTTCCATTGTTCCAGTTGATGAACAAATACCCCTTGTTCACGGCACCAGGCATTCAGGTCCTCACCGATCAAGCCATAAGATTTCTGTAACGCTGTTAGACGATCCTCAGGTTGCCAATCCTGAGGGCGTGCCGATTTCGACTGTCGACCACGAGGGCCATTTAATTTGGTTTTTTTCATCCATGTTTTTAGAGTTTGTAAACAGATGTTCAAGTCGTTCGCGACGTCCTGAATCGATTGATTATTTCCACGCGTGTAAACTTTTGTCAGTGCCTGTTCTTTAAAGTCTTCAGAATACCTTGTATACGCTTTCATCTCTAATCTCAAATTTAATTTTCTTTAAAAATTTGAGACGACAACTATGCTGACTCGGGGGGAGACAGAGTCAGTGTAAAATGATAAACATCATTCCAGTTATATCGGGGTAAGCCGAGTGTTGAAACCTTGGTATTGAAAATCTCAACTTGGGTAGTTTTTTTCGCAATATTGGTTCCATGAAGAGCTTTCAAAAGGTTCGGTATTTGCCGACCTGTTTCCACGCGTGGTAGGTTTGCATGCCACCGGAAAGTACTTTCACTTGGTAGCCCTGCTGAGTCAATAATCGAGAGGCATAATAAGCGCGCTGCCCAACTCCACAGATTAGCCAGATTTCACGATTCTGCGGCAGTTCGTGAAATCGCTCGCGCATGGATTCAAGCGGAAAGTTTTGTGCATTCGAAATGTGATCTTCTTTGAATTCCATTTGGCTGCGCACGTCCACCAACAAAGCAGAGGTTTTTTCTAATTCATCCCAATCGGCTAGAAGCAGGTCGTTTCGCAGATAGTTTGCGGCCACCATACCAACCAGGTTGACAGGGTCTTTGGCGGAACCAAATTGGGGGGCGTAGCAAAGTTCCAGTTCTTCCAAATCGAATACCGTCCCCCCCTTCTTCATGGTCGTGGAAATCACATCGATTCGGCCCGTCACGCCGGCCTCACCCAGGGCTTGGGCCCCGAATATCCTACCGTCAATTTTCGAAAACAACAATTTGATATGAATCGGCTTGGCTCCCGGAAAATAGCTAGCATGGTGGCCGGGATGAAGATAAATTCTTTCGTAATCTATACCGGCATGTCTGAGTTGTTTTTCATTAGTGCCAGTACAGGCCGCAGTAAAACCGAAAACTTCGCAAACCGCCGTGCCGAGCACTCCCTCAAAAGCTAAGGGCTGTGTTGGCTGATTGCTGTTTGTAAAGTAGTCAATGATAGCAGTTGCTGCCACTCGCCCCTGCCTGTTGGCGGGTCCAGCGAGTGGTACGAGTTGCCATTCTTGGGTAATACGATTTTTCACTTCGACGACATCTCCTACTGCCCAGATTGAATGGTCACTGGTATGCATGAATTCATCCACCCGGATACCCCCCATGGCTCC
>Ga0066448_1000134_pt1 | contig 33112 bp, 35 predicted proteins | sample LakWasMet70_HOW9_2_FD_59536 | JGI IMG/M metagenome (GOLD analysis project Ga0066448, IMG submission 59536) | Freshwater sediment methanotrophic microbial communities from Lake Washington under simulated oxygen tension - Sediment Metagenome 70_HOW9 | ecosystem: Environmental > Aquatic >...
TGCATACATGGCCGCAATTTTGCCATGTAAGTCGGCATCTCTTGCTAAATCGGCCAATAACGGTATAGTCTTATCCGTTATCAGGTTTTTTGAGTAATCAAATAGAATGTCATTAAATTTTAGGGAAAATTTATTAAACCGGTTGGTATCTTCAGCAAAAGCGTCACGAAGTGAATAGTTTTGGATTTGGTGGTAATGGTCTTCTAATACCGACCAAGCTTTTGAGGAAGTCAAAGATGACATATTTACGGAACTCCGTTAGAAATAATTTATCTTAAGTCTACGAAAAGCAAGTAAGGATAGCAAGAGCGCAATAAGTTCATAATTATTTGCTGATATACTGCGGGCTGTAAACACTGGAGCATACCAACTTCTTTATTTGGTAAAACTGATATGCTAAAGTTGTCTGATGCTATGTGACTGATAGCAAATGTCGGTTGTAAAACCGGTCGTTAAAATAATAATTAATATTCAGAACTGGAAGGTATATATGAAAAAAGCACAACTATTTAGAAATGGTTTACTCTGCTTCGTAGGATTATTCTTTTCCGCTACCCTTTGGGCGCATGGTGGAGCAGCAGGTACAGATACTGACCAGTGTAAATTTGAATTGGAACCAGGCCACTGGATTCATTACACCGCTTACCAGCCTAAAGAATATCCCGCTGAAGAATTTTGCGGCAATATCCCGGGCACTGACTCACAAATTCAATTAGTGTTCGATTATCAGGATATGAAATATCGTAACAATACCGTTGAATTTGAAGTGACTAAAGAACCAGAAGGTACTCGTGTATTCTTCGAAGAAGCTAAAAAACATAAATCCGGCACAGTGATGTTAAACTTGCCAAATGGCGTGCCAGAAGCAGGTAAATATTTAATCCATATTACCTTAGTGCCAGATCAAGGCGAAAGACTTGACGCTCATATGGGCTTTAAAGCGGGCAGCGGTACACAAGTTAAAAAGACTTCATTATTGTTGTACGCATTTTTTGCGTTAGCTGGTTTGTATGTTGTGTATCTATCAAATGCCAGCTTCAAAAGAACAATTGATGGCCTGCTTGGTAAAGTTAAAGATATATAAACAAACAATTATAGTTTAGCAGCCTGTGTTTCAGGCATGATGACAATGGCAGTTGCACAGCGCTGTTAAACAATTAGAGGATCTAAGGCAATGGTTAAATTAATACCGTTTTGGCTATCGGTAATGCTACTTTCTTCGGCGGTATCTGCAGTAGAAATTGAAGATCATGACGGCATGCTAATGAACCACGGAGACGGTCACTTAATGGATATGGGTGGCGGTATGGTGATGGGGCAAAACACCGAAACCCTACCCCCTGGTTGCAATAAAGTTTCTGAAACAAAAGAAATTACTGTGCATGCCGGACATAAATATGCAGAGAAATTTCCTGGCAGAATGTTTGCATTTGATACCCAAGAGTTCAACTTCAAACCCTGTACCAAGTTAACTGTACATTTTATTAACGAAGATAAAATTCGCCATCAATGGATGATGCACGGATTGCCTAAAAATATTTATAACAAAGGCATGTTCCATCTTGAGGTTTCGGGACCAGCCAAAGTTTCCGGAACGCTCATATTACCCCCCAATGACAAAACCTACTTAGTGCATTGCGACATAGCCCAACACATGGAAAAAGGCATGAAAGCACAGTTAAAAGTTGGTAAAGGGGATGGTGATTTGCCAAGCATTCCTGGTTTAACGGCCAATGCATTTGCTGACGACTATAACGCCACGTTGCCCGAATTGCTGGTTGCTGCTGAATCCGCTGCAAAAATTGCGCTGGAACAGCCTATTGCACCAGTGGCTGTAGCTGCAGCCGCACCAGTAGCAAAAGTACCAGTAGAAGAGTCTGCTTTTTCAGGCATTACTGTTATTGGCTTGGCTATTGGATTTCTGTTGGCACCGTTTTTAGCTAAAAAATTCAAAGGTATGAGCGTATCGGAAGCCGTTGCTTATAGTTTTGAAATGATCTCAGAAGCGATTAAGAAAGTTGTTAAACTGGTTTCATCATTAATTAATTCAATTTTCTCCAGTAAAAATAAAGTATTACCTGGTGGTTAATTGGTAACTATAAAAAAGCCCCTGTGCTCTTTCGAGCCAGGGGCTTTTTTTTGAGGTAAACTTGTGCAAGAACTTTTTACAGAATTAGGCGGATTATTTGCCAGTGCTTTTATTTCCGCCACCATTGCGCCGGGCGGTTCAGAGGCGGTATTAGCCTATTTGGTTAGTCAGGGACATTATGCGATTTTTTCGTTGATTATAATCGCCACCGTTGGAAATACCCTGGGCGCGATGACCACTTGGGGGTTGGGCATGTTGGCGGCCAGAAAATACCCGGTTGCCAATCTATTACCGGAAAACAAACAAAAAGCGCTTGCAACAGTTAAAAAAAATGGCCTTTGGATTTTGTTTTTTTCCTGGCTGCCCATCGTTGGTGATGCTTTTTGTTTTGCTGGTGGCTGGTTAAAAATGCCCATCCTATCAGCCAGTTTAATCATTCTGATCGGAAAACTCACCCGCTATATCATGGTGGCGTGGTTATTTGTATAGCCTCTCTATAACAGCTCAAGGTAAACGTGTTACGCCATTTCCCAAAACTCAATATCGACTATTCACACCGCAAACGCGATTACATCATCGCCGGATTTACATTTTTTTGTGTCGCAGTCTGCTTGATCAGTGATGCCAATGCCAGCATGGAGAAACAAAATGCCCTTGGCGTGAGTGGCTGGGTGTTTTTAATTGGCCTGCTGCTGGGTGAAAACCGCGAAGTTAGAATGCAGGTGATTATTGCGGTGATGTTTGCCACTATCGGTGAGCATTTCGCTTCTGTGTTTATGGGCGGCTATACCTACCGCTACAGCAACGTGCCAGCCTATGTACCGCCTGGTCATGGTATGGTTTATCTGACAGCCGTGGCACTGGGGCGATCCGGTTTTTTCCTGCGCTACGCCAGACAAATCGCCACCTTTGTAGTGATTGTTTGCGGTGTTTGGTCAATATGGGGTATCAGTGGCATTCCTGAGCAAGGCGATTCAGTAGGCGCTTTACTGTTTTGCGTATTTTTGGCCTATTTGTTTAAAGGTCGCTCGCCGATGGTCTATTTAGCGGCTTTTTTTATTACCACCTGGCTGGAATTAATCGGCACCGCCGTCGGCACCTGGAAATGGGCATCCATTGATCCAGTACTAAGTCTGCCACAAGGTAACCCGCCCAGTGGCGTTGCCGCCTGGTATTGTTTAGTGGATGCGGTGGCTATGGGCGGCGCGGGTCCATTGTTACATGGCATTAAAAACGTAGTAAACTGGCTTAAATCTGGTAAATTAAGAAATGCTGTGTATGGTAGCTCGCGGAGCGAATAACTATTAGCAACTTGGGTATACATCCCTCCCATAGTCTGGGATGTCAACAATCAATAAAGGTAAGTGGTATGGATCGTCGTGATTTTATTCGATTAAGTGCAATAAGTTTAGGAACTGGCTTAGCAACACCTGCAATTACGCTAGCTGAATCGGCAACACCAAAAATTGGCAGTGATCTCTATTACACCAAAAACGATCCAGGACGCTGGAGTGGTAAGGTTGCCACTCATTTACCCACCATTGAAATTGAAAAAACAGCCGATGCCGTTACAGTTAAAGTAGTCACCCCTCACGAAATGAAAGGCTACGAACACTACATTGTTAAGCATGTTTTATTGGATAAAAATTATAAGTTTTTAGACGAGCACCTGTTCAATCCAACTAAAGATAAACAAGCGGTTTCCAGTTTTACTTTAAAAGACTACAGCGGGCAGTTTTTTGCCTTAAGCGTTTGTAACAAGCATGATCTTTGGTTAACTGAAGCGTTAATCTAATCAGGCATAATTCTGCACTAGAAGCCCCAGTGGTTTTATAACGTTATCTTGATAACAATCCAATACGCAAGTCGCTTTACCTATAAATTACAGGCAAAGCGACAACTTGATTTCCTCATAACAACCTTGAGCGATCACAAATTCCTTGGTTTAAATTAATGCTTTCTAATAAGCCCCTAAAGCCGGAACCCAAAAAAATTCTGGTTATTGCCATGCCCTATTTAGGGGATGTGCTTTTAGCAACACCTGTCTGGCATTCATTGCGAAACGCTTACCCGCTGGCGCAAATCGATGCGCTGGTTTTTGAAGATACTAAGGGGATGTTGCAAGGCAATCCAGATATAAACCAAATTATCACTACCCAAAGAAGACCCACCTTTGCGCAAAAGTGGGCGTTATTTGTGCAAATATTCCGGCGCTATGACTTGGCTATCGCCATCCAGACGGCAGACAGACCGTTTTTTTATACCTTATTTGCCTCATCTTTTAGAGTAAATGCGGTCCCTCCTAAACCTAAAGCCTGGTGGAAGCGATACTTTGCTCAACGCTGGACTGAATTTGACAATGAAAATACCCACACGGTATTACAAAATCTTAAGGTGTTGGATTTAATCAGCGTACCCAAACTCTTTGATTTGGTAGCGCCACGGGTTACAGACAGCACTAACCTTGAACGACGCTGGCCTTTTCTAATTGAGAGCCGCCGGTTTGCAGTACTGCACCCACTGCCGCAGTTCCAGTACAAACGCTGGACGCAAGCCGGCTGGCTTGAGATAGGCAGGTATTTGGATAATTCAGGTTTTACCCTAGTGCTTTCAGGCGGACCCGCTGAGCAGGAAGTCGCTTATCTAAATGATTTAGCCAAACAATTACCTGGACAACCAATAAATTTGGCCGGACAAGTGTCACTGCCGGAGCTGGCTGACATTATCAAAAAATCCGCCCTTTTTATCGGACCGGATACAGGCATTACCCATTTGGCAGCAGCAACAGGCATTCCGGTTATCGCCTTATTTGGCCCGACAAACCCAGTAAAATGGGCACCGTGGCCAAGTGGCTATCAACAAGATAACAATCCATTTCAAAAGGTTGGCTGTCAACAAGTTAACAACGTTACCTTGATTCAGGGCGAGGCAACTTGCGCACCGGGTGTGCCCTGTCATGCAGAAGGTTGTGATCGACACAGGCAAAGCCATAGTCAGTGTTTAGATACGCTGCCAGCCGCCAAAGTGATAGCCGCTATTAACAACCTATCACAATGATTTATAACATATTATATTAGCATTAGCATGACTAACACGCGATCAGCTTTACAACTAACACAGCAACTGGCCCTAAAATTCGGCGGGATAGCCATGGTGCCATTTATATTTGCCATCTACTTTTCAACCGGCTTAACTACTGTTCTTTCAATTGTCTTGGCTGTTTGCTGGCTAGTTGCAGCAGAATTTAAAAACGTACCTTCCATACTAAAAAACCAGCCAGTCGCATTATGGTCATTGTTATTATTTGGCTGTTTTTTATTGGGTTTGAGTTATGGTGATTCATCCATTAACGAAGGCTTGAGAATGGTCGGCAAATACCGAGAATTATTTTATATTCCTCTGTTGATCGGTTTACTAAAAACGCCACGGTATCACAACATGGCGTGGCGGGCTTTTATAGCTGCATCCATCATCACCTTATTAATTTCTTATCTGCAATATGCCGGCGTGTTTGCGCTGAACGAGCATGGCGATGCCTGCGTTAAAAGCCGCATCACCCATAGCATTTATATTTCATTTTTTACTTATTATTGCTTGCATAAAGCCTTTCAGGATAAAACACACGCCAAGTATTATCTTGCTTTAGCTGTAGTAGCTATCTATAACCTGTTTTTTATTGTTGAAGGTAGAACAGGACAAGCAGGCTTATTATTATTAATCCTGTTATTTGCTTCCCAACGCTTAAGCAAAAAAGGCATTTTATTGACTGGATTAGCAATCGTAGCGTTTATGATTTTGTTTATTACATTTTCCGAAAAGGCTGATCGCTTACATGATGTGGTTAAAAATACCGAGGCCTATTTACAACCAAATGAACATCCAGATGTTAAGGCCAATGAAACTTCAATGGGGCTTAGATATACCTATTGGAAATATGCAGCAAAATTAATTGCCGAAAAACCGTTACTAGGACATGGTACAGGTAGTTTTGCAGAACAATATAAACGTATCTCAGTCACTGAAAAGCATAAAACAGCTAATCCGCATAACGAATTACTTATGATTGGAGTACAACTGGGGGTTTTTGGAATGCTGATTTATTTGGGATTTTTAGCGCAGTTATTTAAACAGTCAACAAACCTGGATATGGAAAACAAATATCTGGCGCAGGGATTATTGCTAATCTTAATTATTACCAGCGCGTTTAACAGCCCGATACTGGATCTTTCCGAAGGCCATTGGTTTGTGACCTTAATTGCGTTGTGTTATGGCGCTCAAAGCCATCAATTTAAAACACCTGCGTAAATATCCATAACCGGTATTTCGCAATCCAAGCAAACAAAAGGCACGCTATCTTGCTGAGTGTAATAATCCAGATACCATTCTTGTTGTTGGTTACGGGTATATTTTTTAACGCTATATTTATCTTGTGCCACCAAACAGTATTCCTGAACACTGGGGATGCTTTGGTAAGCCAATAACTTTTCCCGTTTATCTGTGCTGGCTGTGGCGGGAGAAAGCACCTCAATAATCAAACAAGGCTGGGATAGTGCATAATCGTCGGTTTCCTTATCACTGCAGCCCAACATAACATCAGGATAATAATAGGTTTTTCTATGGGCAATTTTTAACTTCACATCACTTATATACACATGACAAGGCGTATCTTTAACATGAGTACGAAGAATGCCAAATAAATTTCCACTGATTTGATTATGCGCCCGACTAGCTCCAGTCATGGCAAAAATAGACCCGTCTATGTATTCATGCCGCTCCTGACTATTCATTTCCATGGCTAAATATTCAGCTTCGCCAATATACGGAACTGGGGTATGTGCTAACATTTTTATTCTCCAATTAAAAACTGTAGACTTGTCACCATCTTAAAAACTGTCGTCATTATACTTAAAGATATGCCAAAAACACCCAAAGCAACAGCTCAGGTTTATAAACGTTTGATGACTTACGTCAAGCCGCATCGCAAACTGTTTGTCATTAGTATTATCGGATTTCTCATCTATTCCAGCACCCAACCACTGTTTGCCAACCTAATCCAGCAAATCATTGACTCGCTACAAGCAAAAGAACGTGAAAAGATGTTGTTTCTGCCGTTATTTTTTAGCGGCCTGGTGGTTTTACGCGGTATAGGTAACTATGTTGGTAACTATTTTTTAGCCAAAGTCTCAGTTAATGTCATCCACGTTTTGCGTTGCGAGATTTTTGACCACTACACCCGTTTGCCCACCGCTTACTTTGATGACAACAACAGCGGCTTCATGATCTCGCGTATTACCCACAACGTCGGCCAAGTTGCCCAAGCCACCACGGACGCCGTGCGCAAAGTGGTGCAGGAAGGCTTGACGGCGCTGGGCTTATTGGCCTACCTGTTTTATGTCAATTGGCAGTTATCACTGGTGTTTTTAGTGGTTACGCCGATCATTGCGGTATTGGTTAATTACGTGAGCAAACGTTTGCGTATGTTAAGCAGACGGCTGCAGGATTCGGTGGGCGACATGACCCATATTACCTCAGAACTGGTCAACGGCCACCGCGTGGTGCGCAGTTATGGCGGCGAAGATTATGAGAAAAAACGCTTTTTAGACAGCAGTTATTACAACCGTCGCCAATCATTAAAAATGACCACCACCAACGGAATCCATAATCAATCCATGCAATTGATTATTGCCGTAGCACTGGCCGTATTGATGTATTTGGCCTTGTTTTTTATGGAACAATCCAGTGTAGGCTCGTTTGTTGGTTATTTAACAGCGGCATTTTTATTGCCCAGACCGATCCGTCAATTAAGCGATGCCAACAGTGACATCCAAAAAGGCATTGTTGCGGCGGAATCTTTATTTGAAATCCTGGATGCGCCAGGCGAGCCTGATGATGGCGTTTATGAAGTTGATCGCAGCCAAGGTGCATTGCAATTTAAAAATCTGTCGTTTAAATATGCCAGTTCAGACGATCTGGCCTTAAACCAAATCAATCTTAAAATCCAACCCGGCCAAACCATTGCGCTGGTTGGCGCTTCCGGTGGCGGCAAAAGTACTTTGGCTAATTTGGTGTCGCGCTTTTATGCGCATGACCAGGGCGAAATTTTGCTGGATGGCGTTGAAATCAACCAGTATAAACTGGCTAATTTAAGACGACAAATCGCGCTAGTCACGCAACAAGTCATCTTATTCAATGATACCATAGCCAACAACATCGCTTATGGCGCGCTATCCGGCGCCAGCCGCGAATCCATTATTGCCGCAGCAACCGATGCTTATGCGATGGAATTTATCAGCAAACTGGAACATGGCATCGATACCGAAATCGGTGAAAATGGCGTTAAACTGTCCGGCGGACAACGCCAGCGTTTGGCACTGGCTAGAGCGTTGCTTAAAGACGCGCCGATACTGATTTTAGATGAAGCCACCTCGGCATTGGACACAGAATCAGAACGCTACATCCAGGCGGCGCTGCAAAAAGTCATGTCCAATCGCACCACGTTAGTCATTGCACATCGCTTATCAACCATTGAAAATGCCGATATGATTTTGGTCATGGAACATGGCCGTCTGGTAGAAACCGGCACGCACGATGAGCTGTTAGCCAAAAATGGCGCATATGCCCGATTGCACCAGCTACAATTTAAGGATCAACCCAAACATGATCCAACCCCAACCTTACAAGCATAAAAGGAAGGTACTATTTTGAACACGTTTATGTCTGAGCTGCGCGAGCATCAGACCATGATAGAACAACTAGCCAGTTGCGCCGAGCAAATTGAAACCGCAGCCCAATTACTGATTAGCACCTTGCAACAAGGCGGAAAAATCCTGCTGTGCGGCAATGGCGGCAGCGCTGCTGACTGCCAACATATATCGGCAGAACTGGTGGTACGTTACCGTAAAACTCGCAAAGGCTTGGCAGCCATCGCCTTAACGACCGACACCTCCATCTTAACGGCGCATGCCAACGACTGCGGATTTGCCACCGTGTTTGCCAGACAAGTGGAAGCCATCGGTAATCCAAAAGACTGCCTGATTGCCATCTCCACCTCCGGCACGAGCGAAAATATTTTATGCGCAGCCCAAGCCGCTTTAGACAACGGCTTAACGGTTATTGGCTTAACCGGCAATGACGGCGGCGAATTAAGCAAACTAGTTACCTTGCCTATTATCGTGCCATCGAACGTAACGGCGCGCATACAGGAAGCACATATTTTAATTGGCCACTGGTGGTGTGGTGAGATAGAGGAGACGTTCAGTGTTGGCAGCAGTTCCTAATTTTTCCAAAGCAAACATTATTGTGATTGGCGATGTCATGCTGGACCGCTATTGGTCCGGGCAAGCCGCGCGCATTTCTCCGGAAGCGCCAGTGCCAGTGGTGCGGGTAAAAAACATTGAAGAACGCATCGGCGGTGCCGGCAACGTTGCGCTTAACATCGCCAAACTGGGTGGCAACGTCACCTTGCTGGGTGTGGTAGGCAACGATGCCGATGGCGCAAGCATTGCCCGCATATTGGCAGAAGCCGGTGTTAACTGCGATTTTGTGGTGGCCGATAACATGCCCACCATTTGTAAATTGCGCGTAATGGCACAACACCAGCAGTTGATCCGCATTGACTTTGAAGAAACGCCACTGGCCTTCCCTAAAGCAGACTTAGCAGCTAAATTGCAAAAGCACTTGCCGGATCACCAAACCGTGGTGTTTTCCGATTACGGCAAAGGCACATTGGCAGATGTGACCAGTTACATCGCTCTGGCTAAACAGGCAGGCAGCAAAGTACTGGTTGATCCTAAAGGCACCGATTACCACCGTTACGCACTAGCCGACATCATTACGCCTAACTTAACGGAATTTACTGCAGTGGTTGGCGCATGCGGCAGTGAAGATGAGCTATTGGCAAAAGGCAAAGAACTGCTTAATAAATATCGAATCGATACTTTATTACTCACTCGTAGCGAGGCGGGTATGACCTTAATCCAGGCCAACAGCAGCCAATCCATGCCAGCCCAAGCCAAAGATGTGTTTGATGTCACTGGCGCTGGCGATACCGTCATCGCTACGATGGCGCTTGGCGTGTCATTAAATCTGCCACTGCCGGAAGCCATGCACTTAAGCATCTTGGCATCCGGCATCGTGGTTGGCAAAGTCGGCACCGCCACCGTTTCTGTGCAAGAGCTTACCAGAGCCATGCACGGCGATCGCGATTCCAAATACGGCGTGGTTTCCGAAGACGAACTGGCGCAATTAATGGCAATCGCCAAAGCCAACGGCGAACGCATCATCATGACTAACGGCTGTTTTGATTTACTGCATGCAGGGCACGTTACCTACCTGGAAACAGCCAAAACCCTGGGTGATCGCCTAGTGGTTGCCGTTAATTCCGACCAATCGGTAAAAATCCTTAAAGGCGACAACCGCCCCATCAACGCCTTGCCGGAACGCATGACCGTATTAGCCGCATTAGCTTGCGTCGATTGGGTAGTGGCCTTCAGCGAAGAAACCCCGGAACGACTATACTGCAAGCTATTACCGGATGTGTTGGTAAAAGGCGGCGATTACACTACAGACCAGGTTGCCGGTGGCGATTGCGTAGTTAAAGCCGGTGGCGAAGTTAAAATTTTGCAGTTTGTTGATGGTCAATCAACCACTGCCATGATCAACAAAGCAAGAGGTGCAGAATGATAGTAGTTACAGGCGGCGCCGGATTTATCGGCAGCAACTTAATAAAAGCGCTTAACCAACGCGGTGAAAAAAACATCCTGCTGGTTGACCACCTAACCAACGGCAAAAAAATGCACAATATAGCCGACTTGGACGTGGCTGATTACATGGACAAAACCCAGTTTTTAGAAAAACTGGACACTCCACATTTCTTCGATGGCATCCAGGCCGTATTCCACCAGGGCGCATGCTCCGCCACCACCGAATGGAATGGCGAATACGTGATGGCCAATAACTACGACTATTCCAAACGCCTGCTGCTATTTTGCATAGCCCACAAAATCCCGTTTATATACGCCTCATCCGCATCCGTTTACGGCAGTGGCGCACACGGCTTTAACGTGGACAGGCAATGCGAACGCCCCATCAACATGTACGCCTACTCCAAATTCCAGTTTGACCAATTCGTACGCAAACAACTCAACGACACCCGCAACCAGATCGTTGGCCTGCGCTATTTTAACGTCTACGGCCCCAGAGAACAGCACAAAGGCGCCATGAGCAGCACCGCCTTCCATTTTAACAACCAGATTATTGAAACCGGCACAGCCAAACTGTTTGCCGGCTACGACGGCTTTGGCGATGGCGAGCAAAAACGTGATTTTGTTTATGTGGATGATGTCGTTGACGTCAATTTATGGTTTTTAGACAACACCGACAAACGCGGCATCTTCAACGTCGGCACCGGCGCAGCAGAACCCTTCAACAACATCGCCAACGCCGTCATCAACTGGCACCAAAAAGGTCAGATTGAATATATACCGTTTCCGGAGCATTTAAAAGGCGCTTATCAGAGCTATACCCAGGCGGATATTTCAGGGTTACGGCAGGCGGGGTATGGGAAGGAGTTTGCGAATGTGGCGAAGGGGGTTAAGGGGTATTTGGATTGGTTGAATGGGGGTGGGGGGTGATGCGCTTTAAGCGGTGTATCACTCTGGTTTGGGTGATATGCAGGAACTATATAATTACTTGTTAGGCCTCAAAAATGACAACCTCCGACCTACCGGCGCCAAAGGATGACTGCGTGGTTCATGACCATCCTGTTCCACCAAGCGAACTTGGGAGGTACAGTGTTGATCGAGATCCACATTCAGAGCAAGATATTGAGAACTATGTAAATGCTCAGGCCCCAGATGAGATCGTTCAACACGTAGAACGGATCAAGCGGGAAATTGTCCTGGCCGATGTCTACGATATTTGGGATGTCACAACAGACAAAGACAGATGGTGGGTAATAACCAACCTGACCAACCTCTATTCACAGAAATACTTTCCAAGTCTAGATTACACCCTGTCCTTTCACATTGGATTGATGGCACGTCTTCGGAGTCGCTCCGGGCGCATAGATCCTTTCGAGCCAACACCATTCGACGAAGTTGTTCGCCGAGGGGATCAAGCAGAAGAGCGTCATGACTCTGCCGTTGAAATTGAGGACTTCCAGGCTGTTGGAATGCTACTGCGCGAAGGTCTCCTTTCGCTTGTTGCAGCACTAAGGGGGCAAGTCTCATTCAAAGCTGAGTTCGAAAGCCCGCAAGCCTCAAACTTCATTGCTTGGTCAGATCTATTGATCAATGAGCTATGCGGAGGAGCAAGCAACAAGGAGCTCCGACAGCACCTAAAGAATATTGGCAAAGACGCGTGGCAGCTAGCGAACTGGTTGACTCACACTAGAAGTGCTACTCGAATCGCGTCTTCTATCGTCATGGGTACGTGTCAAATGGTTATCGGCCACTACATCCAGATGTTGGATGGTCCACGCTCAGAGGTGGTTGGCCGCTGCCCAGTTTGTCAGTCAAGAGAACTGCGTTCTCATTTTGACATCAGTATCGAACAAGATGGCTCCTACTACACTAGCTGCGGCGTTTGTGATTGGACTGATCACCCTGGGTAGGCGCCCAGCCCGCGTAGATCCGATTAGCGCAGTGTAGGGTGGGCAACGCTTTTCTGCCCACCAAATAAATGCACCATGCTAAACGGTGGGCAAAAAAGCGTTGCCCACCCTACTTTTAAAACGCTTGCTATACTCATTTTCTCTGGTAATTGCGTTTTTTATGTCCCGTTATCGTCGAGCTGATATTTCTGGTGGCACTTACTTTTTCACGGGGGTCACTTATCGCCGCCGTGCAATCCTTTGTGATGAACCGGTGCGCGCGGCATTACGCAATGCCATAAAAACCGTCCAATCCCGCCATCCATTCACCATTGATGCCTGGGTTTTATTACCTAACCATCTTCATACCATTTGGACTTTGCCACCTGGCAACGCCAATTTTTCGATGCTCAGGGGATTGATCAAACGCTTGGTTACTATGGCCTGCGCCGATGACTACCACCAACCGGATTGGATGACTGCATCCAAAACCAAACACCGAGAATCTACTTTTTGGCAACGGCGTTATTGGGAACATCTAATCCGCGACGAAGCAGACTTCCAACGCCATGTGGATTATGTGCATGTAAACCCTTTAAAACATGGCTACGTTAAGCAGGTAGCCGATTGGCCTTATTCTACTTTTCATCGATTTGTCGAAAATGGTGTTTATTCATTAAACTGGGGTGGTGATGTGCAAGCTTTGGTGGCTGGTGATGAATAACATGCGTCCGATGACGCTGCCTTAATCGGACCTTCGCGCTAGATTGCATCGCTAAGCACCATTCTTTATCGGTGGGCAGAAAAGCGTTGCCCACCCTACGTTTCTGCCCACCCTACTCTACTACGTTTCTTTAAGATGTAACGCATCAACCCTTACTTATCCAACCCAATAAAATCCCAAATTTTCTGAGATACCTTGGTGCTTGCATGATCAGACACAGTTGGGCCGTTCGGGTAATTTAGCTCATATACTCGGGCCGTATCCTTAGCCAGTTCCGGCATGTCCAGTTGTGTATAGGCTTCTTGCAGAATTTGCAGGGCGTAAGGTACTGCCGGGGTGCGTTGGTATTTTTCTACCACGTAGGATGCTCTATCAATTGCAGCGATATAAGCTTTGCGCTTCATGTAAAATCGTGCCACATGCACATCGTGCATGGCCAGATTATTTCTCAGAGCTACCATCCGTTGCTGTGCATCTGCGACGTATTTGCTGTCTGGAAATCGGCGGATTAATTCGGCAAAGGTGTCATAGGCCACTCTGGCATTGCCCGGGTCGCGCTGTGAAGCATCTGTTGGTAAAAACCGGTCGATAAAGCCGATATCGCGATTGTAATTGACCAGACCTTTAAGATAATAAGCGTAATCAACGCCTGGGCTTCTTGGATTGGTTTTTATAAATCGGTCTGCGGCCGCAACTGCAGAATCCGCATCGCCATTTTTAAAGTAAGCGTAGGCAATATCCAGTTCGGTTTGGGCGGAATTGCTGCCAAACGGGTAACGGGATTGCAGCGCTTCGTAAATTTTAATGGATTTATCGTAGCTGCCATTTTTTAAGGCAGTGTCTGCCTCTTTACGGAAGCGGGCGGCGTTCCAGCCAGCATATTCATCTTCCCCTTTGTCAGAGGAAGAATCGCTGGAAGTCAGGCTTTTTAGAGTCTCGCAACCCGGTAGAGTTAGCGCTAATAAAAACACAAATAGAAATTTAACTAAAATAAATCGCATAGAATTGACAACACGTTGTAATATTACTGGTTTTTCTTGCTGAAAGTTAAAGTGTGATACACAGCTTTATATTCAGTGAGTATAACTTATCAATAGGTTTATCAGAAGAACTTGTTATGACAAGATTAGCGGCAGAAGTACCTTACGAAATGGCAGGAATGCGCTTGGATCAAGTGCTGGCGGAATTATTTTCAGACTATTCGCGCAGTAAACTGCAAACTTGGGTTAAAGCGGGCCGGGTGCAAGTGGATGGCGTGGCTTTAAAGACCAGAGATAAACTGGAAGGCGGCGAAGAAATTATTTTGGATGCCGAACCTGAAGTGGTGATAGTGAATGAAGCGGAAGAAATTCCACTGGAAATTATCTATGAAGATGACAGCATTCTGATTGTTAACAAACCAGCCGGTCTGGTGGTGCATCCAGCGATAGGTAACTGGAGCGGCACTTTATTGAATGCGTTATTAAACCACGATAGCCAATTGGAAACCTTGCCCAGAGCCGGCATTGTGCATCGCATAGATAAAGAAACCAGCGGTATTCTGATGATTGCCAAAACCTTGCAGGCCCATAACAGCTTGACCCAGCAATTGCAGGAACGCTCGATACACCGTGAATATCAGGCAATCACTAAAGGCCGGATGACGGCAGGTGGGACGGTGGATGAGCCGATTGCCAGACATCCAACTGACCGGTTGCGCTATACGGTTAAGGAATCCGGCAAAGAAGCCGTCACCCATTATCGGGTAATCAAACGCTTTACTCATCACACGCACATCCAGGTTAAATTGGAAACCGGCCGTACCCATCAAATTCGGGTCCATATGGCGCATGTGCGTTATCCGTTATTAGGCGATCCCGTTTACGGTGGGCGATTTCAAATGCCAGCCAATTGCAGCCCGGAATTGGAAAAGGAATTGCGCAGTTTTAAACGCCAAGCCTTGCACGCCGCCAAACTGGGTTTAGACCATCCAGTCACCGGTCAATATATGGAATGGGAGCAACCATTGCCTGAAGACATGCTGCAATTGTTGAAAGCACTAACAGAAAATGAACAAGAATAAGCACTTTATTACGCCGGATTGGCCTGCTCCAGATAATGTTCATGCTGCCAGCACCTTACGAACTGGCGGCGTTAGCACAGGTGCTTATGCCAGTTTAAATCCAGCAACGCATGTGCAGGATGATAGCGGTTTGGTATTGCAAAACCGGCAGTTGATTAAATCCATGTTGGATTTACCTTCTGAACCGGTCTGGCTGGAACAAGTGCACAGCGACATAGCGGTTAACGCAGCAACCATACATGGCTTAGCTAAAGCAGACGCCAGCTATACCGATCAACCGAATACGGTTTGCGTGGTAATGACCGCCGACTGCTTGCCATTGTTGGTTTGCGACAGCGATGGCAAACAAGTAGCAGCAATCCATGCCGGTTGGCGCGGGTTATTGGCTGGCATCATTGGCAATTCCATTGCTGCCATGCACAAGGCGAATTTTATGGTCTGGCTAGGACCAGCCATTGGACCAGCTTGTTTTGAAGTGGGTGCAGAAGTGCGCGCAGCTTATTTAAAAAAATCCGAAGAATTTACAACCGCATTCAAGCCTACTGAGCCGGATAAATGGCTGGCGGACATCTACCAGTTAGCCCGTATTGATTTAGCCAAACTGGGCATTAGCAAAGTATACGGTGGTAATTTCTGTACCGTAACCGATCAGGAGCGTTTTTTTTCCTACCGCAGAGATCAACAAACTGGCCGCATGGCGACATTAATCTGGAGTAGCCAAGCGTGAGTTTATTGCTGTTAATTATTATCTTTACTGCCATTGGTGGCGTACTTAGCGTGCTGGCAGCGGCTGTGTTTTTATTACTGCCGGATCAACAAAGAAATAAATTGCTACCGCACGGCGTGAGCTTTGCGATTGGTGCTTTATTAACCGTGGCGTTTTGGGGCTTAATCCCGGAAGCGTTTGAGCAAGTCACTAAGGAGCATTTTCAAACCTTATCAGCAACCATCCTGGCCGGCATACTTGGATTTTTTGTGTTAGAAAAGTTGTTGATTTGGCGACATTGCCATTTTGGAGATTGTGAAGCGCATAGTGATGATGACCACGAACACAATCATGGCCACAGCCATAGTCATGGCACCAAACAATCTGTTGGCTCGTTAATAATTTTGGGTGATGGCATCCATAACTTTGTGGATGGCATTTTAATCGCCGCCGCGTTTTTAACCGATGTCCAACTTGGCATAGTGACCAGTCTGGCAGTAGCTGCGCATGAGATTCCGCAAGAAGTGGGCGATTTTGCCATCTTGCTACACAGTGGTTACTCAAAACGCAAGGCGCTTTTTTACAATGTATTAGCCAGTCTGACTACGGTTTTAGGTGGGGTGCTGGCTTATTTTAGTTTGGAAGATTTGCACCAAAGTTTGCCGTACTTTTTGGCATTAGCCGCTTCAAGTTTTATTTATATAGCTGTTGCGGATTTAATACCGTCATTGCATAAAAAAACCGATATGAAAACATCACTGCAGCAGATTGCATTAATTTTGGCCGGGGTGTTTTTGATTTTGACGCTGCACAATGTGGCGCATGGGGTTGGGTAAGTTTTATTTCGGAGAACTCACCTAGGTGTGTTGGGTTGCCCAACAGCTGACAACGCCAACGCAATCACTGGCCGTGCAGTTTTTCCTGCAACCATACCTTAATAAGTGATTGATAGGGCACATCTCGAGAATTCGCTGCGGCTTTAATCGAATCAAGCAGGTGTTGAGGTAGGCGCAGTGAAATTGTTTTTGTTGTTGGTTTTAAATTGGGGAGTACTACCCGTTGCGCTTTCGTCCAATCCAGATAATCTGAAGAGTCATGTTGTTCCCAAAACACACGTTCTTCGGTTTCGTTCGCAAATTGTGGAACTGTTTTAAGTGGTTTGCTCATAAATTTTGCGCTCCTTTCTGTGCATGTCTCTGGCTGATATAACGCGAACGCTCTCGCCAGTATTACGCAGGGTAAATGTAATATGCAATGGCCGATCTTCATTTGTCTTACCAAGTGCGTGAAAGCGACATTCTCCTTGACTGTGTTTAGTATCGTCAATTACCAGGAGTGGTTCATTGAAGAAGACTTGCTCTGCTTCAGCCATTGAAACGCCGTGCTTATCGTTCTTACGAGCATTTCCTTCATCCCAATCGAATGCGGTAATTTTAGTAAAATCAATCATAAGTGTATATTATGAAGGTATACAATAAAAAGCAAGCGTCTCTGACTTAGCATGTTAATACATGACAAAAAAATACCCCGATAATTCCATTTTGCCGGTGGTTGCATTTTTAAACCGCAGTTAAACAGGTCGGACGGGGCTGAAAGTCCCGTCCGACCTGGATTAACACCTAGCGCATACAGTGTTAATTTATGGAAATCATTAACTAATAAAAAACTGCCGCATCATCCCCATGCCCTCATGATCTAAATTGTGGCAGTGGTATAAAAACAAGCCCTTGTAATCCTGGAATGGCTTAATGATTTCAACTTCTTCACCTGGCATGACCAGGATGGTGTCTTTGTAGCCGGAATCGATAAAGCCGTCTTTAACGGTTTCATAGCCCGCAGAACCCATTGCGCCAACTTTTCTGGATAACACCTGAAACTGCTGACCGTGCAAGTGAACCGGGTGCGCCATGGTCATATTCATACCGCCCATGCCTCCGCCCATCATTCCCATGCCCATTCCGCCATGTTCACCTTTGGCATCATCACCCATCTTCATACCGCCGCCGTGCATCCCGCCCATCATCCCCATGCCGCCATGCTCGCCTTTGGAGTCACCGCCCATTTTCATACCACCCATCATGCCCATACCCATGCCTCCGTGTTCACCTTGAGAAGCATTGTCCATTTTCATGCCGTCATGTTGGGCATTCGCATTGGGTGTTTTTTCGGTAGTTGACATCGCTCCATGCTCACTAGCCATAGCGGCATCTTTTTTATCGCCATACGCCATCTTTTGTCCAGAATGATCATGAAATATCCTGATCAGTTTAATGGAGCCTAACTTAACCTTTTCAAAGTCCATGACCTGATCCATGGAAAAAGACTTACCGTTAAATTGCGGAGCCATCGGTTTTTCAGAAATAGAAATCGGTAAAGGATTACCTGCGTTATCGACATCATCAAGCGTCATCCGTTTAAATGGGATCAGTTTTTCAGGTAATTTTGGTGAATCCGTTGCTTTTTCTGTGACTTTAAACGTGGCGATGGCAAATTTAGCGCCTTGCGGTAAATGTTTCATCATATCCATACCGCCCATACCCATACCTCCCATTCCGCCATGTTCACCTTTGGCATCATCACCCATCTTCATGCCGCCCATCATGCCCATGCCGCCATGCTCACCACTTTTGCCACCGTGCATTCTTTCATACATCGCAGGCATGGCACCGGTATAAGGCAAACTGTACAGGACTAACTTGGTTCCAACCGGGCGACCACTAAAATCCAGCCACAAATCAACGCGCTCACCGGGAGCCAGCATAATGTAAGGGCGTGTCTCCGGCTTTTCCAATAAATGCGCGTCAGTGCCTATTGCGGTTAGCGGAGTACCATCTTCCCAGCCGAGTTTGTAGATTCTGGACGTTGAACCATTCGCTGTTCTTAACCGATAGGCACGCGATTTAACAGAAAACTCTGCATTTGCTTTGCCATTAACCACAATGGTATCACCAAGAAAACCCATCATCTTTTGCATCATCATGTGCACATATTGCAATTGATTCTGATTAGTGAAGCTACGATCCTGGATGACAAACGGCAGATCAAATTCACCTGTGGGTAAACCAAGCGCCTTTTCCGCTTCATCCGTGACAATAATTAAACCGGATAGTCCGTTATAGACCTGCTCACCAGTTCTTTCATGGGCATGGGAATGATAAAAACTGGTTCCGGCATTGTTTTTAACTTCAAACTCATACACAAATTGCTGACCCGGTGCCATGGTATACATGGGATGACCATCGCTTTGTTGTGGTACGTGCAAACCGTGCCAATGAATTATCGAGGCTTCTGTTAATTCATTTTTATAAAAAATCCGCACTTTTTGGCCTTTAACCAAATTTAAAATCGGCCCCAAGTAATTGCCTTGCAACTGATGTAACGTTTCTTTTGGGCCTTTTAGTAAATTGGCGTAGTATTTTTGGACTTTGGTTTTTGGCTCGGCATCCAAAATATTGACTTGGGCATCGCGGGATGTGAATTCTATCTCCACATCGGGATTAAAGTTAGCAGTAGCTTCAGTTTTGATTTCGCCAGTATTTGCCAGTAAAAAGTCTGGAAACATTGCAAAAGTTGCTCCCAGTGCTGAAGCTTTTAAAAACTGGCGTCTTTTATAATTATTAATTTTTGACATTTCAACCTTCCTCTCTTCCTCAGTGATAAAATTAGAGTTTGTTAATATACAAAAACTACTCCTATCTTTAGAGTTTTTCAAGAAATTAAAACACCAAGAAACTTATAATTACTTGTAGATGCGCTTGTATTTAACAAAGCTGTAAGTAAAAGAAACCGTATCATCGTTGAGCACATCTTCTCTATCCAGCTCACACCATTGCTCAGCTGCTATCTCTGGAAAAAAAGTATCCCCAAAAAAATCCTGATGTATTTGGGTTTGATATAAAGTATCCGCTAATGGTAACGCTGCTTCATACAACGCAGAGCCACCAATAATAAAAATTTCTTCAGCTGCTTGCTCGGCCAGTTTAAAAGCCGATTCCATATCATGAGTAACTTGGCAACCCGGTGCTTGATAATCGGGGTTTCTGCTAATCACAATATTAAGCCGTCCAGGCAATGGTCTGCCGATGGACTCAAAAGTCTTTCTACCCATTAAAATAGGCGAACCCATAGTCACTTTTTTAAAGTGCTTTAAGTCAGCAGATAAATGCCAGGGCATTTGATTGTTTAGGCCAATGCAACGATTGCTGGCCATAGCAACGATAATTGATATTTTCATTTTACAGGCTGTCTGGCTTTGTTATTCTTTACAGTCATTTTTATCACTGCGTCATACTATGAAAAAAATATTGCTGGTTTTTACTGGAGGCACAATCGGGTCAGTCGCGACTGATGGTTGCATCAAGCCGTCCAAGGACTCACCGTATCAATTGCTGCAAATGCTACAAAATCAATACGAACGCTATCATGAGTTAGATTTCACCATTATCCAGCCACTACAGATTTTAAGTGAGAATCTGGCACCAGCTGCCTGGAGTACACTCATTACCAGTATAGAAGACAACCAACCAAACAGTTTTGACGGCATTATTGTTACGCACGGTACCGATACCTTAGCTTATAGCGCTGCCTTGCTCAGTTTGTATTTTAATAAAATCTCTGTGCCATTGCTGCTGGTTTCCAGTGATTATCCACTAGCTGATGCTCGCGCCAATGGTTTACAGAACCTGATCTGCGCGCTTGAATTCATTCGGCAAAAAATTGCTGCAGGTGTTTTTGTACCGTATCGAAATCAACAAGACCAAATCACGCACGTTCATCAAGGCAGTCGGATTGCTAGTTCATTACAACTAACTGGCGATTTTTACAGCGTACAAAATAAAATTGTTAGTCAGTTTAAAGACAACCTGTTTCAGCCATTAAACCGGCCAACACCCAGTAGTAATGACAAGCAATATGCTCTAAAACCGATATTTAATAAACAGATTTTAATGATAAAACCCTATCCAGGTTTAAATTACCAGCACTTTAATTTGTCTGGCGTGTCGGCTGTTTTACATGATTTATATCATTCCGGCACCGCCTGTGCCAGTGCACAATGGGGCAGCCAATATTCACAAGTGCCTTTTATCAAGCACTGCGCCGAACAAGGTATTCCAGTCTATTTGGCTCCGATTATTAAATCGGAAAATGCCTATCTAAGTACCCAGATATTAGTAGACGCCGGGGCAAAGTTAATTTGGAACATGTCAATTGAAGCGGCATATGCAAAATTGCACTTAGCTTATAATTGCTTTGAAAATCAGAATGATGTAATGGAATTTCTTGATGCCAATATTGCTGGAGAACACATTTAAAACAAGGTTTACAGCTGTTTTTTGACGTAGCAGAACACTAACTCCCATATCAGAAAATCCTGAGAAAATCTGATATGGGTTAGCAAGCTTATTAGATCAAAGGTTTTAAATCTTCAAACATTTTTTGAGCATCTCTTAATTCTTGCTCAGCTTCTTGTAACGCATTTTCCTTAGCGTGGCCTTTAGCATCTTTCAGTTTATTGTTAGCTTTAGAACGTTTTGCATCAACACGGTCATTTGCGTTGATTTCTTTGCTCATGTTTAAAGCATCTTTAATTAAACCGTCAACTGCATCACCGCTACCGCCAGTTTTAATGCTGTCGATTGCTATTTGGATTTTAGATTTTGTCAAGTCAATTGCTTCAGCTGGCTTGTAGGTAACTCTACCTGGATCAGATTCAGCTAAAACAGAAGTTGACATTGCGCCGATTGAACCAGCAACCAAAACTGACAGCATGACTTTTTTTAAGGTTTTCATATTACTCAAATCCTCAAGTTATTGTTATTTGATGTTTGTCATTAGTATATCTATCAATAAATTTATCAACAGTTCATATACTGGCGGCAATTCTAACACAATTTAAAATTTTGCAACCCGCCAAGACAAGGTTTACCAAAAAATATTATGAAAAAATTTATGGTTATTTCAGATGTTAGTGTTACTCATCATCTCGTTTGGCATCCAATGACAGGTTGCCAAACTCATCTTCAGTAACAATCATTAAGATTGGCGCGCAACAGACTTGGCAATCTTCATAGTAACTTTGTGTTCCAGTTGAGCTATCCAACAACACATCAATCATTTCCCCACAATAGGGGCAAACAATACTCAACTCGTCCAGTTGCTGCATAGTTAAACTTTTTTAACCAGATAATCTAACCAGGCTACTGGCAAGATTCGTTTTAGGAAAGCGAACAAATAAGTCGGAAAAGTAACGTAGTAACGGATTTTTGGGCGATTGGCCTCTAAAGCGTGCAGCACTTTTTTTGCTACTGCTTCGGCAGGCAAGGTAAAGGGCGCTACAGGACCCTCTTTTTGCAAGCGCTCTTCCATGACCTTATATTTTTTTTGATGAGCACTGCGGCTGGGATCAATATTTTTTTGATATAAATCAAAAGCATTTTTTCTAAAATTACTTGAAATGGGCCCGGGTTCTATCAGTGAAATAAAAATACCGGTTCCGGCTAATTCCAGGCGCAATGTATCTGCCAAGCCTTCTAAAGCAAACTTACTGGCATTGTAAGCGCCCCGGTAGCTCATGGCCACCAAACCCAGAATGGAGCTATTGTAAATTATTCGTCCATGTCCTTGTTTACGCATTAACGGAATAATCAGGTTGGTTAATTCATGGGTGCCAAATAAATTGGTTTCAAACTGAAATCTTAAGACATCCCGTGATAAATCTTCCACCGCTCCAACCTGACCAAATGCCCCGTTATTAAACAAAGCATCAATTTTGCCATCGGTCATTTCAATGATTTGTTCGACAGCTTGATGAATGCTACTGCTATACGCCAAGTCTAGTTGGATGGCGGTAAAACCTTCATTTTTAAGATAATTAACATCAGAAAGTTTTCTGGCGCTTGCAATGACGTTATGTCCTTTGGCTTTTAACATACTGGCGGTTGTATAGCCTATTCCAGTTGAGCAGCCTGTAATCAAAATAGTTTTTGGGTTATCCATAAGCATCTAGTTAGACAATTCCTGTTCTGAAAAATAGAATTTTTTGGCAGTACTGCAATCCACTAAAAAAACTAAAGCGTTTTTAGTGGTTTTAATATTCAGCTCAACCGCTTCAACCCGAACACATTGTCCTGTTGCCAATGCTTTTTGGGCAGAAACTCTTCTTAAGCGTTCAATATCGGGCAATTTGTCCTGATAGGTTTTTACAAAACTGGACAAATTATCAAATTCATAAGGTGGAATTGCAAATGCAGAAAACTGTTGTGGATTGTTTTTAATCAACAATTGGTTAGCTTCACTTTCTTTTGCTGAATTCGTCTTTAATTCTTCAAGACGTAACTGCTGTTGTTTTTGATCAAGTTCTACCTTTGCCTGCTCTTTTTCCTGCAGTTGCTGATCCAAAAAAGCTTTTTTCTGTTTTTCATCCAGATCAACTGAAGATCCGGTTTTTATGTTGAGTTCCAGGTTTTGGTGACCGACATCGCAAGGCGTTGCTTGATAGTTAGTTTTGCCATCGGCATTTGTGCATTTAAAAACGCCTGCATAGCTGTGAATCGGCAGAATTCCAGATAGCAAAAAAATCAGTACTTTCATTTGATTTCTCACATATGCAAATTAAAAATAGATAGTTGACGCAAAGTATAGGGTATAAAGCTGTTTCAGTAACTTATAATTAAATAAGAGAATATAAAAACTTATTTATTACTACTAGTGCAACGATTATCTGTTTATAAGTCTATTTTCGTATTAATAATCATGATGTTATGTACAAATTAACTCTGCTGTCCAAGTGCGTTAAAAGATGTTTACAGATTGTGGATAACTTTGGGTTGGTTTTTATCCACAGTCTCCTGCACAACTTTACCCTAACTTATTAACAAGATAGCACAGTGTCGCTCAGTACTTAATTTGTATAGAATGGGAAACTTTTTCTAAAATCGATTGTTTAAGTGGGAAGAGCTTAGGTAGGTAAAAAGCAAGACGAAAAGCAGCTAACAATCTAAACTATCCATACAACTGTAAAAAACCTATTTGAACTATGACAGAACAAAACAAAACGCAATTAGCAGTAATAAAGTTAAAGAACTTTATTAATCAAGAAATTATTGGCCAGGAAGTGCTGGTTGAGAGAATGTTGATCGCTCTGTTATCAGACGGGCATATCTTGGTTGAAGGCGCGCCAGGTCTAGCCAAGACCAGGGCAATTAATGTGCTGAGCAAAGGTATTAAAGGCGACTTTCATCGAGTGCAATTTACCCCCGATTTATTGCCTGCCGATTTAACAGGTACTGAAATTTATCGTCCACAACAAGCCAGTTTTGAATTTCAAAAAGGCCCGTTATTTCATAACTTGATTTTAGCGGATGAAATCAATCGGTCACCCGCCAAAGTGCAAGCGGCATTACTGGAAGCAATGGCTGAAAGACAGATTACGGTGGGTCAGGCAACCTACCCGTTACCCAAATTATTTATGGTAATGGCCACCCAAAATCCGATCGAACAAGAAGGCACATATCCCTTACCTGAAGCACAGTTAGACCGGTTTTTGCTGCATATTAAAGTGGATTATCCTGAAGCAGAGCATGAAAAAAGCATTTTACATCTGGCTCGCTCAGAATCCCGTTCCAATGCAGAAAAGATTGCCACCAAGTTTGAGCCCATCAGTCAGGAAATCTTGTTTACGGCCCGAGACGAAGTATTAGATATACACATGGCGGAAAGCCTTGAAGATTATTTATTGCAAATTATTCTGGCTACACGAAATCCAGGCGTTTACGGTCAGGACTTGGCTTCCTGGATACAATACGGTGCCAGCCCCAGAGCTACCATCGCGCTGGATCGTTGTGCCAGAGCCAAAGCCTGGCTGGCGCAGCGTAATTTTGTTACGCCAGAAGATATTCAGGATGTGGTTTATGATGTGCTGCGCCACCGGTTAATCTTATCCTATGAAGCGGAAGCCGAGGGTATTACCATCGAACACTTTATTAACGAACTTGTGTGCAGGATTGCAGTACCTTAATGCTATCAGGCAAACAAGCAACAATGGTTAATGTTCCAGTTAACGAGCGGGTTACCGTTACCTTAAAGGCACTTTTAGATCTTGCTAAAGTGGCCGCTAGTTTAAACCTGCAACGCTCGTCCATTAAGGCTCAGCAAAGTGGCGGATACGTATCACGTTTTAAAGGCCGTGGTATGGAATTTGAAGAATCCAGAATTTATCAGCCTGGTGATGATATTCGTAGCATTGATTGGCGGGTCACTGCCAGAACGGGCAAAACTTACACCAAAGTGTTTCGGGAAGAACGGGAACGGCCGGTATTTATCTCTGTGGATAACCGTCATACCATGCAATTTGCCACAAGAGGCGTGTTTAAATCTGTACTGGCCGCAAAAATTGCCGGTTTAATGGCTTGGACTGCGCAAAATCATGGTGACAGGATCGGTGGGCAAATTTATACCGATGCCTCCTGTCGGGAATTAAAACCGCAAAATGGAAAACATGCGGTGTTAAGGTTTTTTAACGCCTTGATTAATCAAGATAAGTCCAGCCAAGTTGAGCACGTTACTTTGGATCATATTCTGGCCAGATTAACCCAGCATGCCCGCCCTGGCAGTTTGGTTTATATCATCAGTGATTTCAGAGGCATTAATGAACAGGCCGAAATTCATCTGGCCAAGTTATCTCAGCACTGCGATGTGGTGTTGATATTCATCTATGATCCTTTGGAAAGCCAATTACCAGATAAAGGTCGATATCGTTTTACTGATGATGGTCGTGATGTGGTGGTTGATACTGCAGATCATCAGCGTGTCTTAAAATATCAGCAGCATTTTGCGATGCGGCAGCATACGCTTCAACGCATCGCAAAAAAAATGGGCTTGGCCTTTATTCAGTGCAGCACCGCAGAAGACCCCGTGCGCAGTTTAAAATGACGGTAGCTTTGTTGATCATGTCATGGTTTTTTAAGCAGTGCTAAATCCAAATCAGATACTACAAATCGTGTTGCCAATATTTTTTGTTATGAGATTAAGCCATGCCACCTAACCCCTTACCACTTAAGGATATACATTTACCCGAAGCAGTCAGCTGGTGGCCGCCTGCTATTGGCTGGTGGTTAGTCGTGGTGTTGGTTTTGTTGTTGCTGGCTTTGGGCTATTGGTTGTACAAGCGTTTAACCAAAAAAACAGCCATAAAAACAGCAACTTCGTTATTGGCAGAACTAAAATTAAACACCAGCGAAGATGGCCTGAAAAAATTGCAACAGCTTTCCACGCTCATGCGCCGTGTTGCTATCAGCATTGTCCCAAGACAAGATGCAGCCAGTTTAACCGGACAAAAATGGTTGGCATTTTTGGATCAAAAACTCGATGGCAAGCCATTTCAAACAGGCATCGGTCAGCTGTTAGCGCAAGCGCCCTATCGGCAACAAAGCCCATCGGATGCTGAAATTTCACAACTAATCAGTCTTTGCGAAGATTGGTTAAAGCATTGCTTAAAACGAAAACCATGATGAATCTGGAATTTGAATGGCCGTGGCTATTATTGGCGTTACCACTGCCGTTACTCATACGCTGGGTGTTACCAGCCAATATGCCACTGGAACAAGCGGCCTTAAAAGTGCCGTTTTTGGATGACTTTGCGGACGGCGAAACTCGAACCGTCAGCCAAACCCAACAATGGCCGTTATTACTGGCAGCCATCGCCTGGATGTTACTGGTATTAGCCTGCATCAGGCCGCAATGGTTAGGTGAGCCTATTGAGCAAGCGGTCAGTGGTCGTGACTTAATGTTAGCTGTGGATTTATCCGGCAGTATGCAGGAACAGGATTTTGTTATTGAAAACCAGCGTGTTGACCGCTTAACTGCCACTAAGTTTGTCGCAAGTGATTTTATTAATCGCCGGGTTGGTGATCGTATAGGCTTAATTTTGTTTGGCACCCAGGCCTATTTACAAACCCCGCTCACCTTCGATCGAAAAACTGTGGAAATTTTGTTAAACGAATCAGCTATCAATTTAGCGGGTGAAAGCACGGCAATTGGTGATGCCATTGGTTTGGCCGTCAAACGCTTAAAACAACAAAAAGACAATAGCCGTGTGCTAGTGCTGTTAACTGACGGTGCCAATACCGCTGGCGAAGTAACCCCGATTAAAGCGGCAGAAATGGCGGCGGATAATCATTTAAAAATTTACACCATTGGCGTTGGTGCCGATGAAATGCTGGTGCGCAGTTTTTTTGGCACCCAAAAGGTTAATCCATCCAGAGATTTAGACGAAAAAACCTTAACAGCCATTGCAGAAAAAACCGGTGGTCGCTATTTTCGCGCTAGAAATACTGAAGAGCTCAATAAAATCTATCAGTTATTGGATCGACTGGAGCCAGTTGAAAAAGACAAACAATATTTTCGTCCGCGCACAGAATTATTTTACTGGCCTTTAGCCGGCGCTTTACTGCTCGCTGGTGCAATCGCTGTATCAAAAACGAGGCTGTCATGAATCTGGCAGATTTTCACTTTCTCAGACCATTTTGGCTGTTGGCGCTGTTGCCGGCCGTGGTCATGCTGGTGTTTTTGTTAAGAAGCAAACTCAGTCAGGGCAGTTGGTCAAATGTGTGCGATCCAGAACTGCTGCCATTTTTATTGCAAGAAAAAGCCCTAAGCCAAAGCCGCTGGCCGATTTTTACAGGTATGTTGGCAACCCTCTTGGTTATTATCGCGTTAGCCGGGCCAACTTGGCAGCGTATTCCATCGCCGGTGTTTAGAAATGATTCCGCCGTGGTCATTGCTTTGGATTTATCCAGATCAATGGATGCAGAAGACATTAAACCCAGCCGCTTAACGCGCGCACGCTATAAAATTGCCGATATTTTAAAAAAGCGCAAAGATGGCCAAACTGCTTTGCTAGTTTACGCGGGCGATGCGTTTACCGTAACGCCATTAACCGATGACACCAATACCATCGACAGCCAGTTAACCGCCTTAACCACGGACATCATGCCCAGCCAAGGTAGCAATACCGAACTGGTGTTAAAGCGAGCGGTGGAAATGTTTAAGCGGGCGGGTTTGCAAAAAGGCCAAATTTTATTGGTTACCGATGGCGTTAATGCGGACGACACCCGTTCCGCAATAAAAAGTCTGGATAAATATCAATTAACCATCTTGGGCGTTGGCACCAATGACGGCGCGCCCATACCTGTGATGGAAGGTGGATTTCTTAAAGATTCACAAGGCAATATTGTCATAGCCAAGCTGGATGATGCCAACTTGGCTAAACTGGCGCAATTAGGACATGGTACTTATCAAACTATTACACCTGATGATTCCGATGTGGAAAACATACTTGCTAAATTTGATGATTCTGTAAAACAGCAGGGTTTAGAAAACAACAATTTGCTATTGGATCAATGGGATGAAAAAGGCCCGTGGTTGTTATTGGCAGTTTTACCTTTGGCGGCATTAATGTTTCGCAGAGGCTTGCTGTGTATCGGGTTGATTTTATTATTGCCATTGCCAAAGAACAGTTATGCGTTTGAATGGCAGGATTTATGGCAGACCCAAAATCAGCAGGCGCAACAGGCCTTCCAGAAGCAAGATTATAAAAAAGCAGCCGAGCAGTTTCAAACCCCAAACTGGCAAGCCGCTGCATTGTACAAAGCGGGTGAATATGAACAAGCTTTGCAAAAACTGACTGAAACAGACGATCCAAATGCGGCTTACAATAAAGGCAACGCGCTTGCGCAATCCGGTCAATTACAAGAAGCTATTGCCGCTTATGATGAGGCACTTAAACTTGATCCCAATAATACGGACGCAAAATACAACAAAGAATTGGTTGAAAAAGAATTAGAAAAGCAGAAAAAACAGCCGAAGGACAATAAAAACGCCGATCAAAAGAACCAATCTCAAAAAGATAAGCAAAAGGAAGAAAAAGGCGATAACTCTGGCGAAAGCGGTAACGATCAGTCGCAACCTAATCCAGAATCTTCTGAAAATAAGCCGGATTCTGAACAGCAAAAAGGCTCAGAAAAACAGAATCAGGACAAAGTTGACCAGGCAGCTGAAAAGCAACAAGCTAAACAAGAGCAGGAAAAACAGGCTCAGGAAGCTGAGCAGCAACAGAAGGCTGAGCAGGAAAAACAACCCGATTCCCAGAAAAAGCCCGAAGCAGCCAAGCAAGCTGCAGAGTCGTTAAAGCCAACGGATGAAGAAAAACAGGCCAATGAGCAGTGGTTGAAACGTATTCCTGATGACCCGGCCGGTTTATTAAAACGTAAATTTGAATATCAGTATAAATATGAATATCAACGCAAACAGAATCATCAACCAAAAACCGATGAAGCCTGGTAGTGCAAGAGTGATTACGATGACATACCTCATGAATAGCCATAGATTTTTATTGATAGCCGCGCTGTTAATTTTTGCTCCACAATGGGCCATAGCTGCGCAGATTAATGTCTCGGTTGACCGAAATCCGGTCAATATTGACGAATCATTTCAAATTATTTTTACAGCTAATGAAGCGCCGGATGATGATCCTGATTTTGCGCCGTTAGAAGAAGATTTTGAAGTTTTAAACCAAAGCCACAACAGTAGCTCATCTTGGATTAACGGCAAAGCCAGCAAATCTATCCAGTGGGTAATCAATGTGATGGCGAGGCAACCAGGCAATTTAACGATTCCAGCGATCAAATTTGGCCATGATTTAAGCCAAACTGGTGCAGTTAAAGTCCTGCAAGCCGCCGCTAGCAAGAACATTGATATGAATGAAGATTTGTACATAGAAGTTGAAGCCAAGCCCGGCAATCCCTATGTGCAATCGCAGGTTATTTATACCATGCGCTTGTATGTAAAAGTAAATCTTGCTCAGGCTAGTTTAAATGAGCCGGAAATTGCAGATGCGGTAGTGGAAAAACTTGGTGAAGACAGCAAATATACCACTCAAGTCAATGGCATGGAGTATTCCGTAGTGGAAAGGCGGTATGCTATATTTCCGCAAAAAAGTGGCGCTTTGACCATCAAGCCGTTGACGTTAACTGCGGAAGTTATTACCAATAGCCGTCCAAGTTTTAATGGTTTTTTTAATTCCCAGGTTACCCAAACTAAACACATAAAATCAAAGCCAATTACTTTGGATGTAAAACCAGCACTGGCAAATTTTGATGGCCCACACTGGTTGGCCGCAGATGAATTAGTGCTAAAACAGGAATGGTCCGGTGATAATCAACAAATTAAAGTGGGCGAACCATTAACCAGAACCTTATCCTTATTGGCAAAAGGTACCACCGTTGGGCAGTTGCCAGAGCTGAACACCACAAAAAACGATGAACATTTAAAAAGTTACCCAGACCAGCCAGTGCTGCAAGAAAAGAAAAATACGGATGGTGTTGTAGCATTTAGAGAAGAAAAAATCGCTTTGATTTTATCTAAATCGGGTACTTACAAATTACCAGCCATCAAAGTGCCTTGGTTTAATACCCAAAGCCAAAAAATGGAAGTGGCCATTATTCCTGAAACCACAATCACTGCTATCGGTGAGCCGGTCAGTCAACCGCAAACTAATGTAACACCTGCTCAGCCAAAAGTTATTCCGCAAAAACTGGAGCAACAAAAAGCTATTCCAGCCATTGAAACTCAGTCCGGAAATAATGCCTGGTTTTGGGTAAGCATGGCAATGGCAATTGGCTGGCTGTTAACCGTTGTTTATTTTTTACGCAGAAACGCACTGAATAAGCCAGTAGAATCAATTAGTCCTCAACAGGAAAATCTTAATGCGACCATCAAAAAGCTGAAATCGGTGTGCACGGCGAATGATGCGCAAGGTGCCAAAGATGCGTTGATGGCATGGGGACGTCAGCAATTTAATACCACTAGTTTGGAAGCCACTGCAACGTTTTGCGAAGCCAGATTACGGGATGAAATTTTAGCATTAAGCCAAGCGTTATACGGGCAACAGGCCGGGAAATGGGAGGGTAAAAAACTATTTCAAGTGTTTACCGAGCACAAGGCCAGAATCAAGATTGCCAATAAAGATAACCAGGTTTTGGAACCATTGTACCGTTTATGAGTTGAGTAATTATTGAGCGTGAGCTGGTTTGATGGATCTAGGGGCGTATTCATTCGCCCTGTTCAGCTGAAAAAAGCAGATTATTGATTTTTAAGATATTCAACCGCCATAAATAACGCCGCAATTGAACGCGCTTCGGTGCATTCGCCAGTGGCAAACAAGGCGTTAATATTATCGAGCTTCCAGGGAATAACTTCTAATTCTTCCGGCTCGTCACCCAGCAGTTTTTCTACATATAAATCTTGGGCAATAAAGATTTCGGTCATATGCTCAAGATAAGATGGCGCAAGTGAAAACGAACTTAAATGATGTAAGTTATTGGATCCGTAACCTACTTCTTCTTTTAGTTCCCGGTTTGCAGCTTCAATAAGTGACTCATTGGGGTCGGTTTTTCCTTTAGGCAGTCCCAGCTCGTACCGGTGCACGCCGGCAGAATATTCCCTGATCAGTAATACGGTGTTATCGTCTAATAGCGGCACCACTAAAACCGCTCCACCTTTGCCGCTTCTAGCCAAGCGCTCGTAGTTGCGCAGTTCGCCGTTGCTAAATTGAATATCCATCGATTCAATTTTAAATAAACGGCTCTTGGCAACAGTGGTTTTATTGAGAATGGTCGGTTTTTCAGTCATAGTAGTAATCTATAATACCTGTTTAGGCTAAATATAACGCACTCTTATGATTGAATGGAACAAAATTGATACTGTACTGCTGGATATGGATGGAACGCTGCTGGATTTAAATTTTGATAACCACTTTTGGAAAGAGTTTGTACCGCTAAAATATGCCGAACTCCATCAAATTTCGGTTCCAGAGGCTAAATTAGTGTTACAACCCCGCTTCAAAAGCATGGAAGGCAAACTGGAATGGTATTGCCTGGATTATTGGAGTAATGAATTAAAGTTGGATATTGCAGGTTTAAAATCAGAACTTGCCGAACTGATTGCGGTTTTACCGCATGTAGTGGAGTTTTTAGAGCAAATTAAACAATCATCTAAACGGCTGTTTTTAGTTACTAATGCGCACAGGGATAGCCTGGCATTAAAAATGGAAAAAACCTGCTTACATGCGTTTTTTGACGGCATTATCAGCTCGCATGACTACGGCATGCCTAAAGAGCAACCGGAATTTTGGCAGTTATTACAAAATAATATTGCTTTTACCACAGACGCAACCTTGCTGGTTGATGACAGTCTGGCTGTATTGGCCTCGGCCGAACAGTTTGGCTTTAAACATCTGATTTCAATTACCAAACCCGATAGCAAACAACCCAAAAGAGAAATAACCCGCTTTGCTGCTATTGAGGATTTTCGGGAGCTGGTCTTGGGGCTGGCGTACTAGGCCTGCTATGTTTTTTAGGGCTTGGACGTTTTTGCGGATGCCCTGGTTTTTTTATGCTGGCAGGCTTTTTTTCCGGCTTGATGATGTCTGCTAACAATTCTTTGGGAATGCCCTTAACTGGAATTTTTTGAGCGATAAATTCCTCAATATCCGGCATTGAGTAGGCGTATTCCTCGCAAATAAAACTAATGGCTTCACCACTGGCACCAAAGCGGGCGGTTCGACCGATACGGTGTACATAATCCTCCACATCTTGCGGCAAATCGTAATTAAACACATGCGAAACATCCGCTATGTGCAAGCCTCTTGCCGCCACATCCGTGGCAATCAATAAGGTAATTTTGTTTTCCTGGAAGTCGTTTAAAATCCGCTGGCGTTTATCTTGCGCCACATCGCCACTTAGCGCGGCAGTTTTAAAGCCATTGGCGTTTAAGGTATCGTTTAACTGTTCTGCAATGCGCTTGGTGTTAACAAAAACGATGCTACGCTGCGGTTGGTATTGATTTAGGATGCCAATCAATAACGGCATTTTTTGTTCGTTAGA